>Juniper_p1__coassemble_232_pt1 | contig 42020 bp, 21 predicted proteins | sample Juniper_p1__metabat2_low_PE_029 | metagenome-assembled genome bin Juniper_p1 | reverse complement strand
CGTCTTTTACCAAGAATTTATCTTTAGGAGAACGACCAGTGTAGATACCAGTCATAACGTTCACTGCACCAAGTTCAGTTACCTGACCTTTTTCATAGCCTTCCAAACCAGCTTTTGTTTCTTCAGCGAACAATACTTCGTATGAAGGATTGTGCAAGATTTCTACGGTACCCTGGATACCGTATTTGGTAAGATCTAAATTTGCCATTGTTCTAATGAATTAAATTGGTTATTATTTTAGATATATTGTTTCCACTTTTTTGCGATACAAAAGTACAACATTTTATTTGAATGCGATTAATAATTAGAGAAAAAAATCCGTAATAATGAAATATTTATACTTGTGTAACACATTTGCAAGGTATATGTTACAAAACATAGTTTTAATGCTAAATTCAAGCAATTCAGAAGCATAAAAAAACTTCTCGTCGTTTGAAATAAAACTCTTCGTCGTTTTGATTCAAACGACGAAGAGTTTTTTATTGACATATTTATACTCATCGATATTTATATATAATATATAGGTGTTAATAGTAGAAAAACCAAAAATTATACCTTTTGTAATGAAATCTCCACATCATTTTTGGCAATTATTCATACTTTTGCAACAAAGATAATAATATCCTAAACTTTAAAATTAAATTGCCCCATGAAAAATAAACTTATTTACACATTGGCATTAGCAAGTATTACTTTGTTTAGTACGGCTTGTTCACAGAACAATCAAACAGAAACACATCAAACAACACAAATCAAAAACAACTATACAGAAAAACCATGGTCAGTCCGTATGGTAGAATCCGAGATGGCAAGATGGCCTGAATCATGGCAGCTCGACTTCCAACCTAAATTGAAATGGGATTATTGTCACGGACTTGAGTTGCAGGCTATGCTTGACGTTTACGACCGTTATGGCAACGACAAGATATACGAATACGCCCTAGCATATGCCGATACTATGGTAAATGCTGACGGGACTATCAAAATGTATAAACGCGAAGAGTTCAGCCTTGACCGCGTGAACTCAGGAAAGTTCCTTTTCCGCATTTACGAACAGACCAAGGATAAGAAATACAAAAAGGCGCTTGCTCTGATGAGAAGTCAGTTTGAAGACCATCCGAGAAATGCCGACGGAGGTTTCTGGCACAAGAAAGTATATCCTAATCAGGTTTGGCTGGACGGTATCTATATGGGAGCACCATTCTATGCCGAATATGCTTTCAGAAACAATGAGGTAAATGCTTATAAAGATGTCATAAACCAGTTTCTGATGGCTGCTCGCCACACTTATGACCCTAAAACAGACCTATATAAACACGCTTGCGACGTAAGCAAAAAGGAGAAATGGGCAAACCCGGTAACAGGACAGTCACAACACAGCTGGGGACGTGCTTTGGGATGGTATGCAATGGCATTCGTCGATGCACTGGAGTTTATCCCGCTGCATGAAGCCGGAAGAGATTCTATGATAATTGTTCTTAACAAAGTGGCCGGGCAGATAAAAAGACTGCAGGACGAAAAGACGGGATTGTGGTACCAGGTGCTTGACAGAAGTGGCGACGAAGGCAACTATCTTGAGTCCTCATGTTCTGTAATGTTTGTATATTCGCTGTTCAAAGCCGTAAGGAAAGGATATATAGACAGTTCTTATCTGGCTGTGGCGGAGAAAGGATATAAAGGTATATTGGAAAACTTCATTACTACAGACGAAAATGGTATGATAAGCATAACCAAAGCTTGCGCTGTGGCCGGACTGGGCGGAAAGAACTATCGTATGGGTGACTACGACTACTACATAAATGAAAAGATAAGAGATAATGACCCTAAAGCTGTAGGTCCATTTATTATGGCAAGCCTTGAATGGGAACGCCTGCAAGAAGTAAGGAATATTGTGAAGTGAGAAGATTAAACAGGTATAGAAAGCAATAAAATACGATGAAAAGCAAAATTACATTTCTGTTAGGACTTTTTATAGTCCTGACAGCATTCACACCGGCCAAACGCAACATAACAATATTTACTATAGGTGACTCGACTATGGCCAACAAAAAACTTGAAGGCGAGAATCCAGAAAGAGGTTGGGGACAGATGCTTTCAAGATATTTCACTGATGACATAATCGTTGACAATCATGCCGTAAACGGCAGGAGCTCAAAAAGTTTCATCGATGAAGGAAGATGGGACAATATACTATCAAAAATCCAAAAAGGCGATTATGTATTCATCCAGTTCGGACATAATGACGAAAAGGATGACCCTAAAAGACATACAGACCCGGGAACGACTTTCGATGCTAACCTGAGAAAGTTCGTAGAGGAAACAAGAGCCAAAGGAGGTATTCCGATATTGTTCAACTCAATAGTACGACGCAATTTCGGAAAGTCAGAGGCTGACGCCGTAGCTGATGCTATCAAGCAAGACGATATCCGTAACGGGATAGACCCAAAAGCACCGAAAGAAGTCATCGAAGAAGGAACTAAACTGATTGATACTCATGGGGCATATCTTGATTCACCGGCCAACGTGGCAAAAGAACTTAACGTCACATTCATAGATTTAAACAGTTTGACACACAAGTTGGTAGAAGATATGGGACCGGAAAAATCAAAGGAACTGTATCTCTGGGTTGAACCCAAAACTGTACCTGCATTACCGGACGGCAGGGAGGACAACACACACCTGAATGTGCATGGGGCATCCATCGTAGCGGCAATGGCGGCAAAAGCAGTTGCTGAAGCTGTTCCGGAACTCGGACAATACCTATGCCACTATGACCTTGTAGTAGCCAAAGACGGTTCAGGCGATTTCTTCACTGTGCAGGAGGCTATAAATGCTGTACCTGACTACAGAAAGAACACAAGAACTACAATTCTGGTAAAAGAAGGTACATATAAGGAAAAAGTTATCATTCCTTCCTGTAAGAATGCTGTCTCACTGATAGGAAAAGGAAATGTGAAAATATCATACGACGACTATGCAAGCAAGCCTAATATCTTCGGAGAAGAAAAAGGAACATCAGGCTCATCGTCATGCTATATCTATGCACCTGATTTTTATGCAGAAAACATAATCTTCGAGAACTCATCAGGACCTGTAGGACAGGCCGTGGCATGTTTTGTAAGCGCAGACAGGGCATACTTCAACAAATGCCGTTTTCTTGGTTTTCAGGACACTCTGTACACATACGGCAAAGGCTGCAGACAATATTATGACGAATGCTACATAGAAGGAACCGTGGATTTCATATTCGGATGGTCTATTGCAGTGTTCAACCGTTGTCATATTCACAGCGTGGGTAACGGATATCTTACAGCTCCGTCAACAGACAAGGAACAGAAATACGGATATGTGTTCTACGACTGCGACATAACAGCCAATGAGGGTGTTGACAAAGTATATCTTTCCAGACCATGGCGACCATATGCCCAAGCTGTATTCATACGTTGCAGCATGGGTAAACACATTCTGCCTGAAGGATGGAACAACTGGAGGAAGGTGGAAAACGAGAAAACGGTGTTCTATGCTGAATATCAAAGTAAAGGTGAAGGAGCAGCTCCGAAAAAACGTGCGGTTTATTCCAGACAGTTGAAAAGTCTGGACGGATACAGCATGGAAGAAGTTCTTTCAGGAAGCGACGGATGGAATCCTATTAAGGACGGAAACAAATTGTTAAACATCAGAAGATAAAAAAGAATGAGGAACAGGATTTTACTTACAATAATTTCCGGCATAATGGTGATGCTCTCCATGGCAGAAAACTATCCGTACAGAAGTGACCTGCTGTGGGTAACTGAGCCGGACCATGCAGACTGGATATACCGCACAGGAGAAAACGCAAAAATCAAAGTAAGCCTCTTCAAATATGGGATACCGCAGGACGGAATAACCGTAAGCTATGAAACAGGAAGCGAGCTTATGCCTGCCGACAAAAAAGGAAGCATAAAACTGAAAGACGGAAAAGCGGAAATAAATATAGGTACGATGAAAGAGCCTGGTTTCCGCGACTGTATATTCACTGTTGAGATGAACGGAAAGAAATACAGCCATCACGTGAAAGTGGGATTCTCACCTGAAAAGATAAAGCCTTATACCGGAATGCCGGATGATTTCATCGATTTCTGGACTTCAAACATAAAAAAGGCCTCAGAATTTCCACTTAAATATACAAAGGAAAGAGCAGAGATATACTGCACTGAGAAGATTGACTGTTATCTGATAAAACTGTTTCTGAACAACAGAGGACAAGGCGTCTACGGTTATCTGTTCTATCCGAAGAATGCACAGCCAGGAAGTTGCCCGGTTGTGTTGTCGCCTCCAGGAGCAGGAATAAAAACCATAAAAGACCCTATGCGCCACAAATATTATGCCGAAGAAGGATGCGTACGTCTGGAATTCGAGATACACGGACTTAATCCTACAATGAACGAGGAAGAGTTCAAAGAGATAAACAATGCATTCAACGGAAAAGAAAACGGATATCTGACTAATGGACTTGACAACAGGGATAATTACTATATGAAGAGAGTCTACCTGGCCTGCATACGCTGTATAGATTTGCTGACCTCACTGCCCGAATGGGACGGCAAGAATGTAATAGTTCAGGGCGGAAGCCAGGGAGGTGCACTGGCAATGGTAACAGCAGGACTGGACAAACGTGTCACTGTTTGTGTGGCAAACCATCCTGCACTGAGCGATATGGCAGGATATATGGCAGGACGGGCAGGAGGTTATCCGCATTTCTTCCGTATCAAAGGTATGGACAGCAAGGAAAAGCTTGAGACTATGGCTTACTATGATGTAGTAAACTTTGCAAGACTAGTCAAGGCTGATACATATATGACGTGGGGATTCAACGACAACACTTGCCCACCGACCACAAGCTATATCATATTCAATACCCTAAACTGCTATAAAGAAGCCCTAATCACTCCAATCAATGAACATTGGACCTCAGAAGAGACTGAACGCGGGCACCTGGACTGGATTAAGAAACATCTAAAATAAATACAAAAAAATAAATATACTATTAATAAATTATCTGTCAAGCCAGAAAGACAAAAGTCATTCTGGCTTTAGGCTTTTATTTTAAAAAGCCGGATTTCATAAAAGAGTTCAAATTACTTCGCCATTTTAATACTCAGTTATTATACAAATCAGATAATAATAATGAGTTTTTTCCGTATTTTTGCAATGATATACAATTGCAACTTCAACAGATTAATAACCACTGTAACTGTAACAAAATCATGAGAGCCAAGTTTTTTTTTATAACCCTTATACTGCAAATTGCAAATCTTTTTTCACAGACCGACTGCGTCATTACGCACTACTCTTCAGAGGATGGTCTGTCTGAAAACACAGTAATGGATATCTTACAGGACAAGAAGGGAAATCTATGGTTCTCTACATGGAACGGTATCAACAAATTTGACGGATACTCATTCCATACCTATAAGGGATTCCTGGACAACGAGATAGCTCTTACAAACAACCGTGTGGACTGTATGGAGATTGACAGATACGGGTATATATGGATACTGACCTACGATGAACGTACATTCCGGTTCGACCCACGTACGGAAATTTTCGAAAGTGTACCGGACAATGTTGATACAGAAGTACATATACCAATAATAAAAATAAAAACACTTCCGAACGGCAATGTATGGCTGCTTTCCGAAAGCAGAGGAGCAATAAGAGTAAAGACAGACTCTATAACAAAAAAAATCTCGACAGAATATTATTCATCAGGTTCTGAAACATTCCCAATATCTACTGTTTATGATGTCTTTCAGACAGGAAACTACGAATGGATATTATCTGACAATGGACTGGCATATTTTAATGAATCATCCAACATACCGGAGGTATTCTTCGAACACAATAATTCAAACAAAGAGAAAAACAATGAAAAATCAACTTTCTTCACTGTAGAGAAGTGTAATGATGCACTTCTCTTCGGAGCCAATAACGGATATGTATGGCTTTTGAATGAGAACAACAATATATTTACACCACTAAAACTTCCTGTACAGTCGGACATTAAAGGAATAAAGTATATAGAAAATCTAAATAAAGCCATAATAGTGTCAGAAACAGACGGTTTCTTCGTCTATAATATTAAAGATGGAACATATAAACATTTTACTGCAAATCTCCTTCCTGATGCAAGTGTAGTCAGCATATACGAGGACGGAGCTAACGAGATATGGTTTGAACAGAATGTCACAGGCGAAATTGCACACTTCAATCCATATACAGATAAAATCAAGATAGAAAAAGTCTATGCCGAACCTACCAATACCGACAAGTCGCGTCCGGCATTCCACATACACGAAGACATATTCGGTTCATTGTGGGTACACCCCTATGGTGGAGGTTTCTCGTATTTTGACAGAAACAAGAACTGTCTGGTTCCTTTCTATAACAGTATGGATGGCGGTCAATGGCACTTTTCAAACAAAATTCACTGTGCTTTCTCCGACCGTCAGGGAAATCTATGGATATGTACACACTCTAAAGGACTAGAGAAAATTACTTTCAGAACGGAACATTTCAGAATAAAGCGCCCGGTAGAATCGCATTATGAGACATTGAGCAATGAAGTAAGGGCATATCAGGAATACAATAAAAATCTGTGGGTGGGACTTAAGGATGGAATGTTACGCATCTATGACAGCAAATATACAGAAATAGGTTATATGACTGAAAGCGGAAGAATATCCAAATCAGGAACTCCTCTGCAGGGAAATGTTTATTATATGATGTGCGACAGCAAAAGAACGATGTGGATTGCCACTAAAGGCGCAGGACTGATTAAGGCAGAGCCTACGGCAAACGAATTTCAGTTCCACCTTACACGTTATCAGTATGAGCCAGATAACATCTATAGTTTGTCAGATAACAATATCTATTGCATACACGAAGACAAGCTCAACAGAATCTGGATTGCGACATTCTCAAACGGAATAAATTACATTACTCAGAATGAGAAAGGTGAAGATATATTCATTAATCACAGAAACACATTAAAAGGATTTCCTATCAAACAATGTAATAAAGTAAGATACATCACCTCTGATGAATCAGGAAGGCTCTGGATTGGAACTACCGGGGGACTGGTTATGACAAAACTGGATTTTACCAATCCGGCGGATGCCATATTCCATCATTATATGCGTTCACCCAATAATCCGACTACATTAAGCAATAATGATATCCACTGGATTACTCCGACAAAAAACGGTGAACTGTATATTGCCACATTCGGCGGAGGACTAGACAAACTTAATAGAATAAATGATGACGGCAAAGTCAGTTTCAAAACATATACAGTGCAAGACGGATTGCCGTCAGACATTCTTTTATCCATACAAGAAGACAAAAACGGGTTATTATGGATAAGCACAGAGAACGGACTTACTAAATTCAACCCTAACGACGAACGTTTTGAGAATTTTCAGGACAGACACAGAAGTTTCAAAATACGCTTCAGCGAAGCCTCATCCGAATATCTGTCGAACGGTGATATGGTATTTGGAACAAATCTGGGAATATTCTATTTCAATCCGGACTCTATAAAGAAGAGTATTTATGAACCACCGGTAGTATTCACACAGCTGCTTCTAGCAAACAATACCGTAGTGCCTGGTACAGCACCGTTAAAGGAATGCACAATAGATGATACCGAACTACTTACTCTTTCACACGAAGAGAACATATTCACCATACAATATGCAGCTTTAGACTATACCACACCATCGGATATACAATATGCTTACAAGCTTGACGGGTTTGAAAAGAGCTGGAACTATGTAGGAAAACAGAGAATGGCAACTTATACCAACTTGCCTAAAGGTGACTATGTGTTCAAAGTACGCTCAACAAATTCTGACGGCGTATGGATTGACAATACACGGAATCTCAGAATCAAGATTCTGCCATCATTTTGGGAAACATCGTTAGCATACCTGATATATGTACTTATACTACTGCTTATAGTATTTACAGCCGTATACATTTTATCAACCATTTACCGTTTAAAGCATAAGGTAATTATGGAGCATCAATTGACAGACCTGAAGCTAAGATTCTTCACAGATATATCGCATGAACTCAGAACTCCACTGACACTGATTACGGCACCGCTTGAAAATATTATGGAAGATACAGAACTTCCAAACAGAATACGTGAACAACTTTCCGTAGTGGAACGTAATGCAAACCGTATGCTCAGACTTGTAAACCAGATTCTTGATTTCAGAAAAATACAAAACAAGAAAATGAAGATGCAGGTACAATTACTTGAAGTAGTCTCTTTCACCCGCAAAGTGATGGAATACTTCGAGGCAGTAGCAAAAGAACGCAACATATCATACGACATTGAAACAAACAAGAACTCAATCTATTTATGGGTTGATGCCGACAAATATGAGAAGATAATATATAACCTTCTTTCAAACGCTTTCAAATATACTCCAGACGGAAAGTCTATAAAAATAACTATACACGAAAATGAAGATACTGTAGCTATTTCTGTTATAGACAAAGGAGTTGGAATAACCGAAAATAAGAAAAAGAAACTGTTTGTACGTTTTGAAAACCATGTTGAGACAAAAGGTACATCACAATTGAGTACCGGAATAGGTCTTTCACTGGTCAAAGACTTTGTAGATATGCATAAAGCAGAAATCACAGTAACAAGCAAACCAAACGAAGGAAGCTGTTTCAAAATCGATTTCAAGAAAGGCAAAGAACATTACGACAACAAAGTAGAATTCTTGCAGAACGATATGGATTATTCATCAGGTACAGAATACACTGTTGCAGAATGTAATAATGAAGTTACAAAAGAAGATGAAGAAATCGATACGAACAAAGACATTATGCTTATCGTAGAAGACAACTCCGAGTTAAGACAATTTCTACATAACATATTTACTGCAGACTACCATGTTATAGAAGCCGCAAATGGTGAAGAGGGAAAGGAAAAAGCATTAAAATATGTACCTGACATCATCATAAGCGATGTAATGATGCCTGTAAAGGACGGTTTCCAGATGATGCAGGAACTAAGAGGCGAAATAACGACCAGCCATATACCTCTAATCCTACTGACAGCAAAAACCGCTATTGAAAGCAAGCTTGAAGGGTTGGAATACGGAGCAGACGACTATATAACAAAACCTTTCAGCGCCACTTACCTTAAAGCGAGGGTTAAAAACATCCTGCAAAGGAAACTGAAGATCCAGCAAGCATACAGAGAAAGATTATTGGATCAAAGTCTGAACACGGACAACAAGACTGAAGATAATGAGTCGCAAGTTCCTGACATGTCCCCAAGCGACAGAAAATTCATGGACAAGCTGCTGGAACTGATGGAAAGCAGAATAGACAACAGCGAATTGGTCGTGGACGATCTTGTAAAAGAGATGGCGGTAAGCCGATCCGTTTTCTTCAAGAAGCTGAAAACACTTACCGGCCTTGCTCCTGTAGAATTCATTAAAGAAGTAAGAATAAACAAAGCAATCAAGCTGATAGAGTCTGGAGAATACTCCATCACACAAATAGCATACATGGTTGGAATAAACGATCCAAGATATTTCAGCAAATGCTTCAAACAGAAAATGGGAATGACCCCATCAGAATATAGAGACCAGAAAGGGCAGAACAAATAAAAAACAATCCACAGACGGCGAATTACAAAACTGTCTGTGGACTATTCTTTTAGTTTTCAGAAGGATTCCATGAATCTGAAACAGAATACATATATGAAAAGTCATCATACAATCCGACCTCATCCTTTTTCAGCTTACCGGACCATTTTACACGCCCTTCAGTAGAAGAGCCGTCACCGGTATTACCAAATTCGGCATACCTGGCGGTCTTTTCATTATCCGGATTTCTCCAGTTGTCCCATCCTGCCGGACAGATATGTTTCCCCATTTCGCAACCGATAAACACCGTTGCAGCATACGGACGCCATGGACGCCCCAAATATACTTTAGTCACATTAGCGTCAGCTGTCAATCTGCAATTTTTAAAGACATATCCAACCTTTACATCCTTAGGAGTTGAAGCTGCCGTTATATAGGAATTTCTCTTACTATGAATTATACAATCCAAGAACAAGGCTGTTGACGGGCCGAAAATAAAATCAGTTGTACCCTCAATATAGCAATCCTTGAAATACAGACGTGAGTTTGCACGCCCGGTATAGACCGTATCCTGATTTCCAATGAACCGGCAATTGAAGAATCTCAATTTATCTCCCTCCGTATGCAAGGCAACCGCCTGCCCCAGCTGTGCAGCATTATTCTCTATAGTAAGATTTCTGAAAGTCAACATTGTACCTTCCACTTTAAGTGTATAAGTTCTGAATGTCCCCATTTTATTGATATTAGCATGATCATCATATGTTATAACGGTATTACAGACATCCTCACCTATAAACTCAACATTCTGTAGCCACGCCGGAACAACAATTTTCTCCTTATATATACCTTTCTTTATAAAGACTTTTACCTTGTAATCCATAAAAGCCCTTATCCCTTCCAGAGCCTCATTAATTGTACGGTAATCTCCAGTCCCGTCCCTTGCCACAACTATACTGTCTTTATATTGCTGTGCTGCAAGAATTGAAGAAATAGAAAATACAATAAAACAAATTATAGAAACTATTTTTTTCATAATTACAATATTTTTTTTCGGACTAATTATACTATACAATTAAAGTCAAGACATTCTCTTTTTTACTAAAATATACCCAGGAATACGTAATCAATAGTAAACCTGGGTACACATATTTCACTTAAATAATTATACAAATCATCTAATTACCATCCCTCATTCTGGTGGCCTTTAAGCGCCGGATTCAACTCAATAGCTGAAAGAGGTATAGGACGTAAATAGAATTTTTCTGTTATCTGACCTGTTGATATGTCAGGGTTATATTTTTCTACGTACTCTGCAAGCTTTCCTGTTCTTGCCAAGTCAGCCCATCTGTGATTCTCGCCAGCCAACTCACGCGCACGCTCATTCAATATATAATCAATATTCATTTCGCTTTCTTGAGCCAAAGTTGCATTTGCTCTGCTTCTGACTATATTCACATATTTCAAAGCTCCTGAAAGATTGTCAGACTTGATACATGCTTCTGCTGCTATAAGATTAGTCTCTGCCAGACGTGCAAGATAAATATCTCGCATAGAAGATGTAGTTGAGAAAACATCCTTACCATTCTCTATATCATCAAACTTACGGAAGCAAGGAAGGCCGAAAATATCTTCTTCCATCTTTGATTCATAGGAAGTGACTACCCCATTATAGTTTTTTCCTTCAGGAAGCAATTCTATTACTACTGCATCTGCACGACTAGGAAGAGCTGCACGCCAAGAATCGACATTATCCAATTCCCATGACGGACAATAATAATACTTTACAGGACTTACATCTTTTTTTGATTCATCATAAAAATCCCAATAACTCTGACGAAGCTCTGTCATGAATGTTGCCTCATAACGTTTATCCTGTGAAGGGTTATCGGTATCAATATTGAACACTTCATGCATCCACAAAGTAGGCGTGAGAGTGGAAGATGTATATTTGTGTCCGTCGCTGGCATTATTCAAATACGAGCCAAAATGAGCCTGCTGCTTATTGCCACTTTCCTTATCTTCAACTGTAGCCAAATCATAAACAACAGAGAAAAGAACTTCGCTATTGCCCTCACCTGCATTACTGAATAAAGTGTTATATTCTGTAGTAAGCGGTTGTCCTGCACCGGCTGCCTCAGCAGCAGATATTGCTTTTACAAAATCCTGCTTGTCATTCGAAATATATCCTCTTGAAAGATATGCTTTCGCGAGATAATGATTGGCAGCACGCTTGTTGAATGTACCGTCTGTAGCCTCAGCAACAAGATCATCGCCACCTGCTATACTTTCCAGTTCAGAGATAATGTAATTATAAGTATCAAGAGTAGAAACACGCTCCACACTTTCCAAAATACCACTGACACGTTCTTTAATCAACGGTACTCCTCCAAACTGTTGTACAAGATTTAAATAATACAATGCTCTAAGACCTCTTGCCTGTGCTACGACATTTTTTCTTGTAGCATCATCATTTCCCCAGTAAATCAATTCATTGGCAAGTGAAATAGCTTTATAATGTTCTGTATAGAAAGTAGTTACAGCATCATTGGCACTTGTATATGCGTTACTGTATAAGTTGCAGACATTAACGCTGGTTCTTCCTGTTGCAAAAAGATCTGTACCTCCTTCAAACAGCCAAGGATCGCCACCATATATGCTACGTAAAGAACTGTAAGCGGCGTTTCTGAGACTTTCGTATCCTTGTGCCGTTCCATAAAACTCAGGTCCCGGAACATTCGATTTCAAGTCCTGATCCAGGAAACTAGAACAACCGGTAAGGGCTGCGAATGATAAAACTGCAGCCAAAGTGTATATCTTTTTCATAATCTTACGTTTTTATAATATTAGAATTTAACATTAAGACCTATCTGATAGCTTATTGAACTTGGTCCACCGGTACCATCAGAAATAGCAGCATCAGCCCATTCCGGATCAAATCCTTTATATTTTGTGAATGTAAACGGATTCAAAACATTAGCATAAATTCTCAGATTCTGTATTCCAACTTTGTTGATAAGGTTTTTAGGGAATGTATAACCTAAAGTTATATTCTTGATTTTCCAATAAGAAGCATCTACGTAACAGTTGGATTCAAACTCCTTGTTCTTTCCAGTATACCATCCTGTACCACCACCATGATTATGATTAACATCATTGAAAGGATATGGATATGAACCTACAATTGTAGATTCCGCAACTTTAGATGCGTCAGACGTCAAAGATGAATAGCTCTCTCCATCCCAAGTATAGTTAAATATCGGTGCACCTTCAGGAATATAGAAATCCATAGCAAGTTTGTTTCGTCCTCTGTCAGAATAATCAGTAAATTCCTGCATAAACGGGCTGAATACTGTATGTCCCTGCTTAGTATTGACTGTCATAGATAAATCCCAATTCTTGTATGTCAATGATGTAGAGATTGTACCTGTCCATTTAGGCATACCCTGACCGATAATCTGGCGGTCATCATCATTAATCTTGCCATCCATATTCAAGTCCTCGTATGTCATACAACCCTCAAAATAGCCATACCATTCACTCTTGGTTTTTGTAACTCCATCAATAGTAAGTTTCTCATTTGCCATAGCCTGAGTACATATACCTGTCTGTTTCAGGTCGTATGCCACATCAATAGGTTGACCGATAAACCATCTCTGAGCACGCATATCCTCTTTTTTACCCTGAAGTTCAAGAATCTCATTATGATTCATAGCAAAAGTTGCAGTTACATCCCAATAGAAATCTTTTGTCTGTAACAATATTCCTTTAAGCATAGCTTCCACACCTCTATTACGAACCTTACCAACATTGGCTGTCATCTGACCTGTAGGTGTTCCCTGTTCCAATAGAAGTTTCATATCCATCAGCAAATCTCTTGAATCTCTGTTATACCAGTCAACTGTACCGGAGATTCTTCCATTAAGGAAAGCAAAGTCAAGACCTATGTTAAATTCATTTGTTTTCTCCCATGAAAGCAGTTCATTAACAACAGAAGGACCAAATCCTTTACCAAAACCTGAATAATAAAGCTGATTTGCAAGGAACATTGTTTCATAATTACCTACAGAAGCATTATTACCTGTTACACCATAACTGGCACGAAGCTTCAAGTTTGTTATCCATAAGGCATTGTCCTTAATAAAATCTTCTTCACTGATTCTCCATGCCAGAGCTGCTGATGGGAATACTCCCCAACGATGACCATCCAGGAATTTTGAAGAACCATCCCAACGAGTTGATACAGTAGCAAGATATTTACCTTTATATCCATAATTCAGACGAAGAGCATATGAAAGCATTGTTGCTTTTCCAAAATCACTGGATACATTGTTATAGCTTGCAGCCGAACCAAGATTATACCATAATGTCTCAGCATTTATATCTTCACCTGTAATAGAATACTTCTCAGATTCTGTTCCATAAACACTGAAAAGAGCCATAGCATTAAGATTATGGTCTTCATTGAATGTCTTTACATAATTAACCTGAGTATCCCAAGTATATCCAAATGACTGATTGTTTGTTACTGTAGCCTTTGCCTTACCCAAACCTGTGGTCTTATCATAAGTACTTGACTGTTCGGAAGATAATCCACCATAATACTCACCTCTTCTTCGTGTGGAGAATGTAGGAGAGAATGAAGTCTTGATTATCACATCATTTATAGGCTGATACTGAGCATACATAGTAGCAAGCAGTCTGTAACCTTTAGTCTTATCGCTAGAGTTCATAGCATCCATTATAGGTGATACTGAACCTGAGAATCCTGCAGGGAAAGCATCACTGTATGTCTGACCAGGCACAAGGTCATTACCAGGCTGGTAGTTCAACTCACCAGTAACTGAATTGTAAGGAAGCCAATACGGATTGGCACGGAAAGATTCCTGAACCGCACGTTTTGAACCATAGTTATAATCAAATACGGCTATATTTGTAGTCATACCCATTGAGACCTTACTGTTTATTTTACCGTCTACAGCCAGTTTAAGGTTATAACGCTGCATTTCATCACCCATTACACCATCTTCCTGCTGATATCCCAATCCTGCTCTATATGAAACCTTTTTACCGCCACCTGATACCTGAATGAAATGATTCTGCTGTGTTCCATCCTGCAGCATCAGGTCACCCCAATCTGTATAATCTTCCGTCAGGAACTGCTCACGACGTTTTACAGATATAGCATCACCTTTATCATTCCATATAGACAACATATTACCAGGAGTTATTTCCAGAGGTAATCTTCCGTCAACAATAGATATAACACCCTCAGTCTTTACAGGAGTTGCATATTTCATATAACGATAAGCAGCCCATTCTGTTCCATCCATAAAATCAGGCATACGGGTTACAGTCTTATAACCAGCATAACCGTCATAAGTAACTGTTGTACGCATATCATCACCAACTTTTGCCTGCTTTGTAGTTACTATTACAACACCGTTTGTTGCTCTAGAACCATATATAGCAGTTGAAGAAGCATCTTTTAAGATATCTATTTTCTCAATATCTGAAGGATTAAGGAAATTGATATCATCACATATTACTCCGTCTACTACAAATAACGGACTGGTGCTGCTACCCAAAGTACTCTTGCCTCTGATTGCAATATTAAAGCTTTCGCCTACACGGCTTGATGACTGGCTGATATCAACACCTGCCACCTGTCCCTGCAATGACTCCATCACAGTAGAAGCTCCTTTTCCAGCAAGAGCTTTATTATCAACACTACCTATTGAACCTGTCAAGTCTGATTTTTTCTGTACACCATATCCTACAACCACGACCTCATCAAGTGATTGCGAATCTTCATTCAATATTACCTTAATGTCATCCTGAGAATTTACAGTTATAGTCTGTGTGACATAACCGATAAATGAGACCTGAATCTTGGAATCGGACTGTACTGTCAGACTGAACCGTCCTTCCAGATCCGTAATAACACCATTAGTGGTTCCCACCTCAACGATATTCGCACCTATAATCGGTACATCGTAACCATCAACCACAGTACCTGTAATTTGTCGCTCCTGTGCAAAAGCAACCAAACATAGCATATTCATTATCAGAAATGCCAATGTTTTCTTAGTTAGATTTTTAAAGCTCATAGATGTTTTTTTAAATAGTTATTAATTCTATAAAGGCTAGCGATTATGACACAAAAGTATATATACACATCAACTAAGATGTGGAAATATAGTTTTATAATGTGTAATTTCTGTTTAATTTCACATATAAAAACAATCAGCCAATAAGTTTAGGCAAACCATAACTTACTGACTGATTGGAACTTAAAACAATTTCGTCTTAACTTTCTATAAAAAAGTTACAGGTTCAAATATCTCTTTGCATTATTATAACAAATATCATTTACCATCTGACCGAGGAACTCGATTTCTGATGCAGGCAGTTCACCTTTTTCCACATCCTCTCCTATCAGATTACAGAGAATACGACGGAAGTACTCATGACGCGGATAAGAAAGGAAGCTGCGTGAGTCTGTAAGCATACCTACGAAACGGCTCAGCAGTCCGAGAACTGAAAGACAGTTCATCTGTTTCTGCATTCCGTCCTTCTGGTCGAGGAACCACCAGCCTGAACCGAACTGTATCTTGCCGGCCACAGGACCCTGCTGGAAGTTGCCTATCATTGTACCGATTACTTCGTTGTCGGCAGGATTCAGATTGTAGAGGATTGTCTTTGTAAGCTTGTCGGCCGAATTCAGACGGTCCAGGAACTTGGACATTGCCTTTGAGGTATTGAACACTCCGATTGAGTCGAAACCAGTATCAGGACCGAGTTTTTCGAACATACGTGTGTTGTTGTTACGGATGGCTCCGTAGTGGAACTGCTGTGTCCAGCCTTTCTCATTGTCCATCTCTGCAAAGACTACGAGCATTGCCGACTTGAATTTGAGTATCTCCTCGTTTGTAAGTTCCTTGCCTGAATATACCTTGTTGAAGATTGCGTTGATTTCGGCTTCTGTATAGTCCTCGGCATAGAATTCCTCGATTCCGTGGTCTGACAGACGACAACCCATACCTGCAAAGAAGTCATGGCGGTTCTTCAATGCATCAACCAGATCATTGAATGTGCTGATAGATATAGATGATACAGAAGACAGCTTCTCAAGATAGCTACGGAAATTTGCCGCATTCTCTACAGCCATAGCCTTGTCAGGACGCCATGTAGGGAGAACTTTCACCTTGAAATCACTTTCTGCTACAGTTTTATGATATTCGAGCGTATCTACAGGATCGTCTGTTGTACACACTGTTTCTACGTTGTAACGTTCCATAAACTTGCGGGCTGTATAAGCAGAAGTGGCAAGCTTGGCGTTACATTCGTCGAATATCTCGCGTGCAGTCTTAGGAGAAAGAAGCTTGTCTATTCCGAAAGCAGTCTTCAATTCAAGATGACTCCAGTGATAAAGAGGATTTCTCATTGTGTAAGGGATTGTCTCAGCCCATTTTTCAAACTTTTCCCAGTCTGAAGTAGATCTACCAGTGATATACTCCTCATCCACTCCGTTTGTTCTCATAGCTCTCCACTTATAGTGGTCGCCACCAAGCCAGATCTCAGTGATTGAAGAGAATTTATAGTCATCCGCAATCTTCTTAGGTTCAAGATGGCAGTGATAGTCAATAATCGGATTATGTTTTGCAAAATTGTGATACAGATACTTCGCTGTGTCCGAATACAGCAGGAAGTCATCATCCATAAAATTTCTCATAACTATTTTGTTTTTATTATGTTTAAATTATTTCTTTACGTCTGATGTCAGACTCTTAACCACGAACCAGCTCAGTATATAAGCTACTGAAGCTACAAGGAACACTATCATATATCCGGCCTGGATACCTTCAAAGTCGAGGAAAGACATATTGCTCTCGCGTGAATATGTGAACAGGATACCTGAGCCCTGGTTGAAAAGGAAGCTTCCCAATCCACCCACCATACCGGCAAGACCTGTAAGAGTAGCTACCACTGATTTAGGGAAAAGGTCACTTACGAGGGAATATGCGTTTGCACTCCAGCTCTGGTGTGCGGCACCGATGATACCGATGATGATTATAGGATACCAGCATGAATGTACTCCGAGGAATGGTGCAACTATACCCAACAGAGGGAAGAGCGAATAGACAAACATTGATGATATACGGCCACCAAACGGGGTAAGTCCTTTCCTGTTCACAAGGAACGTAGGAAGATATCCTCCGATGATTGAGAGCATGGTGATGAGATACAGAGTGAATATCAGCATCATACCCATAAAGGAGTCAGAGCTGTAGCCATAGATATCTTTCACATATGCCGGTGCCCAGAACAGGAAGAACCACCATACTCCTTCAGGCAGGAATCTTGAAGCAAAGATGGCCCATGTATGACGGTAACTGAAATACTTGAAGACATTCACCTTTTCCTTTGGTTCTTCTGTCTGTTTGGCCTCATTTGATGCCTTATCTTCATCCTGACGTATATAGTTAAGTTCAAGCTTATTCATACGTTTGTTATTGTCGGGTGCCTCGTATGTCCTAAGCCATATTCCCAGCCATACAAAACCGAGAAGACCGATGATAAGGAATGACATCTCCCATCCCCAGAAACGTGCTATCACAGGAATTGTGAACGGAGCAAGCATGGCTCCTATCTGTGAGCCTGAATTAAAAAGACTGGTGGCAAAGGCACGGTCCTTCTGAGGGAAATAAGCGGAAATGGTCTTGTTGGCACAAGGGAAATTACCTGCCTCACCGGCTGCAAGGATACATCTTGCAATAAGGAAAAGCCACATACTCACTGTAGATATACCCATCATGGCTGTACCGGCATTGCGGGCCAGTTCAATATGTTCGCGCGCTCCTGCGAATGTCAGAGACCAGCTGTCGAGCACTATTCCGGCCGTAGCGATACCGCAGAAGGCATGAAGGCAGGCACCGAGCGACCAGAGGGAGATGGCCCACGAGTAACCTTTCTTGATTCCAAGATAATCGACTGTCCTTCCTGCAAAGAACATCGCGATGGAATATACGAATGAGAAGCATCCGGTAATGGTACCGTAATGAACGTCGGTCCAGCCGAATTCAGGAGAGATAAAGTCTTTCCATGTAAGCGAGAGAACCTGACGGTCAAGATAGTTTACCGTGGTGGCGAAGAACAGCATCGCACATACATACCAGCGGTAGTTGGTCATTTTATTATTGTTCATTTATGTCAATTAAGAATTAAAAATTAAGAATTAAAAATTAAGAATTAAGAACTCAAAAACTCAAAATTAAAGTATTACACCGGTCTTGAAAATAGATATCTCACGGTAATTGTTTATCTCGTTCTTTACATAAGAACCCGAGCAGGCTGATATTACAAAGTTGAAGAACCCGTCAAGCACCTCTTCCTTGCTCTTGCCTTCAACAAGAACACCGGCATTGAAGTCCATCCAGCGTGTCTTGCGGTTGTAGAGATTTGAATTGGTTGAAATCTTTGCCGTAGGTACGAATGTTCCGAACGGTGTTCCGCGTCCTGTAGTGAAAAGTACCATATGGCAGCCGGCGGAAGCAAGTGCAGTGCTTGCCACGAGGTCATTGCCCGGAGCGCTCAGTAGGTTTAGCCCGTGGGCTGATATGCGGTCACCGTATTCCAGCACGTCCATCACTGCGCTCGAGCCTGATTTCTGTGTACAGCCGAGGGATTTCTCCTCCAGAGTCGAGATACCTCCGGCCTTGTTTCCCGGCGAAGGGTTCTCGTATATCACCTGGTCGTTCTTTATAAAGTAGTTCTTGAAGTTGTTTATCAAGCTGACTGTCTTATGAAAAGTCTCCTCATCCTTGCAGCGGTCCATAAGAATTGTCTCTGCACCGAACATCTCCGGCACTTCCGTAAGCACACATGTACCTCCGTATGATACAAGACGGTCGGAGAGCAGACCGAGCAGAGGATTGGCCGTGATACCTGAGAAACCGTCTGAACCACCACATTTAAGTCCTATTCTCAGTTTTGATACAGGCTGTTCTGTCCTTACGTCCTTCTTCACGTTCTCATAGAGACCCATAAGGAGTTCCATTCCTGCTGATATCTCATCCTCCACTTTCTGACATTCAAGGAACTTCACTCGGTCAGTGTCATAATCGCCAAGCATTGTTCTGAAAGCCGAAACCTGATTGTTCTCGCAGCCTAATCCCAATACGAGTACACCTCCGGCATTAGGATGAAGAACCATGTCGCGAAGAATCTTACGCGTATTCTCGTGGTCCTCAGACAGCTGTGAGCAACCCCAGTTATGTGTATAGGCATGGATGCCGTCGAAATTGTCGGCTTTATCGTCTGCCGTCTTCTCATTGAACAGCCTGACAAGCTCATTTGCCACTCCGTTCACACAGCCCACCGTAGGAACTATCCATATCTCGTTACGGATGCCTACATCGCCGTTCTTTCTTTCATAGCCCTTAAAATAGACCATGCCTTCAGACTTACATGAGTGTATCTCAGCAGGAGTATATGTATAATCCTTTATCTTCCCAAGAAGTGTACGGATATATTTCTCGTTGATAAGGCTTCCTTCAGCCCTGTCTTCCTTGAGCGAGCCGATAGGAAAACCGTATTTCACCACCACATCTCCCGTATGGAAATCCTGCAGCGCTATCTTGTGTCCGGCAGGAACATCATCCTTCAGAGTGATGCTGCGTCCATCTACAACGATTTCCGTACCGGCAGCAAGATCGGACAACGCCACCACGACATTGTCCTTACTGTTTATATGAAGTATATTTTCCATCAGGGATTTATTATTTAACGTATTCCTTTACCATTTCATACATACCCTTCTCTTCGATACCCTTAAGCATATCTGCCACCATGTCTGTCAGGCCAGGGATATTGTTGAGATTCTCTTCCCACACGAAGTCTGCCGCCAATACCTTTTCAGCTACTGCATGAAGGTCTGACAGAGTCCATGCGTTCTTCACGTATTCCACTATTTCAGGAGCATCGTTCGGAACGATCTCCGCACCGTCGGCACGTTTTCCACCCTTGTAATATACTATAAGCGCTGCAAGACCGAGAACGATTCCGTATGGAAGCTCACCTTTGCGGCTTAGATATTCCTTTACTGAAGGAAGGTCGCGCGCCGTAAACTTAGGGAATGCATTGAGCATGATGGATGTCACCTGATGGTCAACGAAAGGATTCTCGAAGCGTTCGAGTACGCTTGCGGCAAAGGCCTTAAGTTCGTCTTCCGGAAGGTTGAGAGTCTGCATGAGTTCCTCATACATGGCCTTGCGGATATACTTGCCTATTACTTCGTCCTTACATGCATCGCGTACGATGTCGATACCTGACAGATATGTAATAGGAGAAAGAATTGTATGAGTACCGTTAAGCAATGTAACCTTACGTTCGTGGTATGGCTTTTCAGAAGGTACGAACAATACGTTCAGGCCCGCCTTGTTCGCCGGGAATTCATCTGCAACGCTTTCAGGAGCCTCGATTACCCAAAGATGGAATGCCTCGCCCTGTACCACAAGATTGTCGTCATAGCCGAGGTGTTCCTTTATTTCGTTGATGGTCTTTCTCGGGAATCCCGGTACGATACGGTCTACCAGTGTCGCATAAACGCCGCAAGCCTGCTCGAACCATGTCTTGAATTCCTCACCCAGGTTCCACAGCTCGATATACTGATAGATTGTTTCCTTCAGTTTATGACCATTAAGGAATATAAGCTCGCACGGGAAAATAATCAGACCTTTGTCCATCGCACCGTCGAAGAACTTGTAGCGGTGATAGAGAAGCTGTGTAAGTTTTGCAGGATATGAGCTTGGAGGGGTATCTTCAAGACGGCATAAAGGATCGAATGCGATACCGGCCTCTGTAGTATTCGAAATCACAAATCTCATCTCAGGCTGTTCCGCCAGCGCGAGATATGCCCGATATTCTGTATAAGGATTGAGGCAGCGGCTGATTACGTCAATCAGTCTGTATGAATTTATCACCTCGCCTTTTTCCAGTCCCTGCAGGTTTACGTGATAAAGACCGTCCTGGGAATTGATCATATCTATCATGCCTTTCTCGATAGGCTGCACAACTACTACACTGCTGTTGAAGTCTGTTTTTTCGTTCATATTGGAAATAATCCAATCGACAAAACATCTGAGGAAGTTTCCTTCGCCGAACTGAATGATGCGTTCTGGACGAACAATCTTTACGGCTGTCTCTTTATTTAATGCTTTCATAATGTAAAGAAATTAAATTGTATTATTATAGTGTTTATTCATATCTGCAAATGTATTGATATGTAATAACAAAGATGTGTAATAATCGTTCATTATGTTGTAATTTTTGTTTCTTAATGATATCTTAAAAGAAAACAGAGATGTATCCATAGGAATACACCTCTGCAATAAAAATAAACCAATCTTAATCTGAATTCCATCTGTAGGAGGAACTCTTTATCTTGTAATTTTGAACCAGTCTACGTCAGTCCATCCGCCATCATTCGTCTTAACTGCCGGACGAGTACAGAACATACCGACCTTGGCACCTATCCATTTGCCTTCTCTTGCCTGGAAGCTATTACCGAGTTTTCTGTACTTCTTGCCGTCGAGGCTATAGCTGAAATCGCACATCACTATAAGGTCGTGTCCGCCTTCGCTCTTCGCAATCTTCTTTCCATCGCAACTGAATCTGACACGAAGATATACCGTACTGTCCGAAAGCGCTACCGTGGCATTTTTAGTTTCAGGATTTCCCTTGTCTGCCTTCTTACATTCTACCTGCGACAGTTCCAGACCCTTTTCTGTGTTTTCTATAATCAAGCCGGAGTAGTCAAGTCCCATCACTACAAGCCCTGTACGTTCGCCTTTATATTTAGGAGATGGCTTGAATGTCATCTTCATTGTAGCTGTGAAGTTCTTTGCCGGAGTTTTCTGAAGCAAAAGGTTTGCCACGTCCCACAGATTTCTGTAATTTTCCACAACTGGATAAGAATACAGTCGTACTATGCTCTGATCGCCGGCATAATAAGCCCACTTCTCATTGATATTAGCATGCCACTGCCACTGTGGAGATAAAGTGAATCCATCGAAATCATCACTTTCCTGAGGAGTACACACAGGATATGTTTTACCAACGTTCGGTTTTTTATGCGTGATGACAGGCTCACCGCAACCGTCACCCTCCTTGTCAATTCCTATCACAGGCCAACCGTCCTTCCATTCCATAGGCTGAAGATGTACAAGACGGCCGTATGCACCAACATCCTGGAAATGCAGGAACCAGCTCTCTCCGGTAGGAGTATCTACCCATGCCCCCTGATGAGGACCATTCACTTCCGTATTGCCCTGCGCAAGCACTGTTCTCCATTCATAAGGACCATATACGTTTTTCGAACGGAGCACCACCTGCCATCCTGTAGGAACACCACCGGCCGGATGGAAGATATAATAATATCCGTCCTTCTTATAGAACTTAGGGCCCTCACAAGTTTCATGTGCTTCATGTCCATCGAATATTATACGCGACTGTGTTATAGCCTTGTCAGCCTCAGAATTAAGCTCACACACTGCTATCACACTCTTCAACCCTGCACGGCTTCCGGCATAAGCATGTACCATATATACCTTGCCGTCCTCATCCCATAACGGACAAGCATCAATAAGTCCTTTTCCGGCCTTTACTAAAACAGGTTCAGACCAAGGTCCTTCAGGTTTCTTTGATTTCACCATAAATACTCCCTGATCAGGATCTCCCCAGAAAATATAAAACTCTCCATTGTGATGGCGTATGCTCGGAGCCCACACGCGGTTACCGTGTTCCGGTCTTTCAGGAGTCTGCACCGGAGCCAGTTCATAAGGCACTGCCGCTCCTATTATACTCCAGTTCACCAAATCCTTAGAATGAAGAATCTGCAATCCGGGCAAACAGTTGAAACTTGAAGAGGTCATATAAAAATCATCACCCACACGGCAAGCGTCAGGGTCGGAATAATCGGCATACAATACAGGATTCTTATACTTTCCGTTTCCAAGATCGGACACCCACACCTGCGAAACATATTGGGTATCCTGTGCAATAACAGGCATGACAGACAAGGCTGCCAATCCGAAAATTGTTTTCAAAATACTCATGATATTAAATCTATATGTCAAAAAAGTTAATAAATAATCTTCACTTCCACAGGATTCTCCAGCTCGCGTTTCCATTCGTTCATATAACTGAACCATGCGGAAGAATCCTTAAATCCGAAGCTCTCTTTCCTTGAAGTAAACATAGTATAATACCTGAAAGAGGTTTCACCACTGGCTGAGATGGTATAAAGGAAATTATCCTTGTCGCTCACTTCCCGCCCAATATATTTCCGCGGAATGAACGTAGCTATACCCACTGTTTCCTTGGCATATTTCACCGTATCAGTCACAGGCCAGTGTCGCCCCCAACTGCCTACAAGTCCCTTATGGTCGGAATAGGATACCGTTTCCGTGCCCATTATGTTTTGTACACCTGTACAGAAGCTCTCTTTTTTCAGAGGACTGTCGAAGAAAGTATCAACTATCAAATCTCTATGACCTGCATACAGCGTATATCTGTTGGTCATATTCAGGAGCGAACCCTGATATTCCCATCCTTCCACCTTGACTTCAGCTATTACCCTCACAGGACCTTTAGCCAAAATTCTTTCCGTACGGAAAGCTACAGGCTCAATGTGTACAGTCTTTTCACCGTTCCATCCCTTCAGTGCCCCAACTCCACAGCTGTTGCCTACCATAAGTACATCATCTCCAAAACCTTTTGCAAGCTGTTCATCGTTCGGATAGAAACGGCTTTCTTCAAGTTCCAGTCCCTTGGTGAATTTTCCATACGGATCTACAGTCTGTTTCGCATTGAAGTAGATGCGATAACCTACAAGCTCTGACTCGAACATAGGTCCGTGACCATAAATCATATTGTAGAAATTCACATCGCCAGGCACCGTTACCGAACGTATCTCGGCATGCTTTCCCTTCTTAGTATCGCGTGCAAGCATAGTGGCATACACACGCTGCGGATATTCACTTTGTGTTCTCTCATCACTCAGAGCTATCTCTACCCTCTTTGTTTCTCCGGCAGCCATATCGACAACAAAAACCAGTTCGTCCGGCTGCGAGTCAGCATCCATATCATCGAGTTGCGAAGGTATCTCAGAAGAGCCGTCTGTCACTTTGACTGAACGAACAGAAAAACCGGCACGTAAATCATTCAGACTGACACACACCGGAACATCCTTAAGTTCCTTATCAAGAACATTCTTCAGTTCCAGACATACATTCTTTACCGTCTTACTATTTCCTATCATAGGAAAACAGCTCAATATAAAAATCCAAATACAGAACCTGACTTTCATAAATACCGAACTATAAAAATATTGCTCTTCGCACCCGAAATTATAGAAAAGAATGCAAAGAGCAAATTATAAAACCACATTATTATAAAAGTTTCAAAGACATAAGCAGTTTTGATTACAAACTATCAGTAGTGAAATTCCTCTCCGTTTACCTTGACATTTTTTGAAAATCTCACTTTCAACGTATCACTCTCAGCCTCAACATTTGTATTCTCAATAGTCACATTCTCTGCCTGACTTATCACTATACCCGATTTGGCATTAGTAATATCTACATTCTTTATGTCGATGTTGCGTATAGGCATTTCTGGAAGGCCATTGAAGAACATCGCACGTCCGGCACCATTGACTGTTACATCTGATATATATATATCACGGAAAGCAGGAGTTTCTTCTGTTACAAGAGGAGCAGCCACCTTCATACGTGCCGCCAGTTCTTCACCTGTTTCCTCGCCTGCACCCTTACCGCCATAGAAGAGGTCGAACAACAGAGCTTCGTGAGGGATATCTATCATATTGATGTTATGAATATGAATATTCTCTACCACACCACCGCGACCTCGTGTACTCTTGAATCGCAATCCTACGTCTGTTCCAAGGAATGTACAGTCGGACACATATATATTCTTTACACCGCCTGACATCTCACTGCCCACTACGAAACCTCCGTGACCGTGAAGCACCACATTGTTCTTCACAATAACATTCTGACAAGGTTCTCCGCGACGTCGACCGTCTTCATCCTTACCGGACTTTATACATATCGCATCGTCACCCGCATCGAATACATTGTCTATAACCAAAGCATAATTGCATGATTCAAGGTCCAGAGCATCACCATTCTGCGAATACCACGGATTAAAAACCTTTACACCCTTTATAGTGATATGTTCGCAAGAAAGCGGATGCAGACACCAACTCGGAGAGTTCTTGAAAGTAACACCTTCCAAAAGAACCTTCTTACTCTTGACAATGTTCAGCAATACAGGACGAAGCCATGGACGAATCTCGTTCCACTCCTCATCAGTATCAATTCCTTCAGGATTATTAAATTCCTTACAAGCCATAGCCCCTTTCAAAGAGCCTGCAGTAGGATACCAAACATCTTTTTCGACTACCCCTCCTGAAGCGACAAGTGCTTTCCATTGTGCCTCTGTCATCTTTCCTTTTTTCACAGGACGCCAGCTGTCACCAGCCCCATCGAACACTCCATGACCGGTGATGGCTATATTCTCCGCATTCCATGCAGATATAGGCGACTGGCATCGACGAGTATTCAATCCTTCGAACGAGGTTTCAAGTATCGGATAAGCATTGAAATCGTCAGTAAACAATACCAACGCATTCTTTTCAGTATAAAGATTCACGTTGCTCAGCAGTTCTATAGGTCCTGTCATCCACAGACCTGCAGGAATGACCACCTTCCCTCCGCCTTTACCGTTTACATCCTTAATGGCATTGTTGATAGCCTCAGTGTTCAGAGCCTTTCCGTCTGCCACAGCTCCGAAATCAGTAATGCTTACGGAATAATCCGGGAACAACGGCTGTTCCACCTCAGACATTTCAAAAGGCAGACCTTCATACACCGACATATCTATACTATCGGTACTCACAGTCGCCTCCTGCTTCTGAGTACACGAAAGCGGAACTATTGCCGCTGCCAATGTTATAATATTCTTTAATAGTTTATTCATGATTTGCGTTTTATAGTGTTATTACCGGATGCAAAAATATAGAATCCAGTTCCTAACATTGTGTATTAATTGATTTATAAGGAGTAATTTCTGTTACAACTACAATACTAAATATCAATCAGCTAACATATACAAATCTTTTACAAGACTATTATAATAGACTTCAAGATTCGTATATTCCTTACTGAGATTATATTTTGCACTGTCATCTGTATTCTTATCAAGTCCATGTTCCTCCTCCCATTCATCAGGCATACCGTCAGCATCGGAATCAAGAAGACTTGTACCTTGTGAATATTCAGGCCATCCTCCTACATCATTGGCATTATCGATTATGCCATATTTACTTCCATTACTACCTTCAGCCGTATAATCACCATTACGCACATTATTCACAATTCTTTCATCTACAGCATCACGCTTTAATGAAGCACCTGCATAAGAAAGAACAGATTCATAGGCTTCCTGAGCTGTTTGTGTAAAATTATCTGTATCGTCAGAAATAATAAACTCTTCCAGGCTTTTAATCGATTCTATACTTCCTTGTGGCAATTCACCATTATTTGTATTAGGATGTAAACCTTCCCAATTGTCATTATTTACATTGTCTATTAAATACTGGTAGTCAGGATTAATGGCAGGCGAAGAGCCATCGAATACATTTCCATTTAAATAAAATACCCCCCAAACTCCTTGAGCATTTGTATTCTTTCCATCATCTGCATTTGGCGAAAAAATACGATTTACCAATACCTTTTTCTGGTTAGTAGATGGGCCCGGTTTATAATAGTTATTAACAAAATTATAACTACCACCTTCACCGGAATAACCTCCATTTGTAGGTCCCCAGTTATAAAATACATTGTTTCTGATATCAACTTTCTCATTTTCCGGCTTACCGGTATAACGGCTTCCACAGAGTCTGGGTGTTCGACTACTATGATGAGCAATCAGATTATGATGGAAAGTAGCAGGAGAACCTCCCCATATACCTCCATATCCATGCGCACCTTTATCATGCAAAGACTTGGCAAGGCTTTCACTTATTATACACCACTGCATAGTGAAATTAGTATTGTCGTAGAATGAAGAGCATTCATCAGTACTCCAGCTCATAGAACAATGGTCAATAATTATATTCTTACGTCCCTTACCCCACATGGCATCAGCTCCATCAGCCTCACTACCAAAGAGATTATCTGAACCCATACGGCAACGAATAAAACGAATTATTACATTGTCTGCCTTTACAGATAACGGATGACCTTTAAGACAAATACCGTCACCTGGAGCCGTCTGACCAGCAATGGTAAGATTGCCATTCTTTATAGAAAGCTCACTCTTAAGCTCAATTATCCCACCTACAGTAAAAACAATAGTACGTGCTCCGGATTGTGATACAGCCCAACGCAAAGTACCTTTAGTATTGTCATCTTTCAAGGAGTTTACCACTAAAACTTTACCTCCGGCACCACCCTTAGTATAGGCCCCAGCGCCACAAGCACCAGGAAATGCTACTATTGCAGAACGATCCGGGGTTCCATAGTCAGGTAATATATTTGAATTTCCTTCTTCATTCTCCAAATCATCTTGTGCTGTAGTTCCAGTACATGCCATCACATTCATGGAAGTAAATACAACACAAAACAAAAAATTAAGAAAATATCTCATACGCATTATTTTTTATATATGAATGGCGTAAATGGTATCGCCATAAACGCCATTCATAAAATATTATTCTACTATAGAGCCTTCCATACATCTATCCATAATAGTTTTTACAAGACTATTCAGATACATTTCAACATTTGTATATTTACCATTGACATCCAGAGTCTTCATATTTCCGTCTGATGAATACTGATAATCAAGACCATGTTCTTTTTCCCAATAATCAGGAATACCGTCACCGTCAGTATCAGTTATATCGATACTTGTGTCTGTTGTCAACACTTCAAACGGGTCTGTATAACCGGATAGAGCAGGTAATACATCAATAGGATCGTTTATAAATCCTGAAGAATTTCCTGAAGATGTACAAGAAGCTGTTCCATCCTTTATATCATTAATAATCAACTCGTCTATAGCATCTCTATAATTGCATGCACCGGCATATTCCAAAACTTTATCATAAGCATCAGTAGCCGATGAAGTTGTAACATGTCCGGCTTCAACCACCGGTTCGGCAGAATATATCTCCTCACGTTTTGCCCAAACATCATCTGGAACATCATTACCCTTAGTCATTTGACCAAATACCCCTGTTTCCCAATTGTCTTCACTTACAGCATCATCACCTTCAGCAGTATTACCATCAATATAAAACTTTCCCCATGTAAGTTCATAAGGTTCATACTCTCCACCATAATTATCACCATACACGCCTACTTTAGCAATACGGTTTTTACGATTATCTGAGGTTGCCGGCCCTGGTTTATAATAGTTATTCACAATATTGGTATTTTGCGCTTCACCCCCATAACATCCTTCACCATTCCAATTATAATAAACATTATTACGGATATCTACATATTCTCCTATAGCCAATGTAGTATAACGAGGACCAAGTCGTGGAACACGGCTTTCACAATGGGCTATTATATTATGATGATATGAAGCATAATGCCCTCCCCAGTTACCTCCAAATCCATGATTTCCATCCTTTGCTGAAGTTGTACGCAATGCCTGGTATGCCATACACCACTGAACCGTAGAGTTCTGCATTCCATATACAGACAGACATTCGTCAGTACTCCAACTTACAGAGCAATGGTCAACAATAACATTTTTCTTATCAGAACCACCTAATGCATCAGCATCTATTGCTTTTCCATCAGAACTATACTCTTCACTTTTTATGCCAAGGCGAAAACGCAAAAAACGTACAATTACATTATCTGAATTTATTACAAAAGGATAATCCGCAATACATATACCACCAGGCGAAGTCTGACCGGCAATGGTCAGATTCGCATATTTGGTATTCAGCTGACTTTTCAGATGGATTATTCCTGCAACATCAAACACGATAGTTCTTGTTCCATTCTGTTCCAAAGCCCATCTCAATGTTCCTACTGAGCCATCATCTGCAAGAGATGTCACATGATACACTTGTCCACCACGACCTCCTGTAGTATTACGTCCGTGTCCTTGTGCTCCTGGGAAAGCATAAAGTTCTCCATAATCAAGTTGCTGTGTATTACTATTATCTGGATTCGTCGGCTTGTAATCATTTGTCATTTTAGGACTAACGTCCGTACATGATACAGCCATCATACTGTACATTACGAAACTACCTAAAATCAATTTATTCTTTATCATTGTTTTATCATTTTAATCGTTAAACTTATTAATTCCAATTCTGGTCACCATATATAGAATAACTGTCGGCTGCTTTATAACTGCCGTTAGCCATATTTGGGAAAAGTTCTGATGTAGAAATATCTGTACTCTTTACTCCAAAATCCTTGCTCCAAGTTATATCATTTGCTGAGTAAGAATCAGTAACAGTGAATGTACCGTTATCACTTAACAATTTGACTTTATCCGAAACAGAACCACCGAATAAACAATTCTTAACTGTAAACGTAGAGCCCTTCTTATCGTCACTATAAACATCTTTCTTATTTGTAAGATAGAATGTACAATTCTCGGCAGTAAAATTAAATGCAAGGTTTTTAGATCTAAACATATAACCACCACCTTGACCATTTACAAAAGTAGAATTTGTAATTTTTACTCCACCAACCATTTCAACTTTCAATTCACCAAGCATCACGGCACTATCCATAAAGCCATTAAAGAAACAATCATTAATTTCTATACCTCCGGTTACTGAACCACCAGATTTTTTAAACCTTACAGCGTCTCCTGTTTCCAAGACATCACATTTCTCTACTTTTAAGGTTCCAAATGTCGTATCGTCATCATGATAATTAATTAAATAAGTCTTATTCCAACCATCAGAAGATTTCTCAGTTGTAAGTTTCAAGTTATAAATTTCAGCAGTTTGTATATTACCTTTAATAGTAAGCGATATTGTCAGTTTTGGTTTGTTTGAACCTTCACCCCATATTATAAAATTATCAATAGCATCATTATCATTAATGTTTACAGAACCGATATTCCATTCAACACCTTCAGGTATTGTAAATACTACATTTCCTGAAGCACTACCAATTTTACTTACAAATTCAGATTCAGAAGTTATTGATACAACATTATATCCTGACGGATAATCTCTTAATGTTGTAAATGAAGCCTTTCCGACAATAACTCCATCATTAAATAAATATACTTCATATTTGGTATTATCAGTAAGTCCTGAAATATCCACAGTAGTGGCATCACTAACAGTTTGTTCCGCTTCTGTTGGTATTGTTCCGTCTGTTACTAATGTATAACCATCAAATATTGTAGCACATGTAAGTTTCACACTATTCTTGGTCACATTATCAACTGTAACCTCTGCCAGTTCTCCAGCTTCAGTATTTACCGTAACTGTTCCACGAAGCCTGTCACCATTATATATTTCAATAGTGTATGCAGTCATAGGATCAAGTCCCTGAATTGTTATAGAACAATTCTGTAACTCTGCAGCTTCAAGCAATATTATCTGATCATAACCTTTACCATCATATATTCTCAGGCTTGTAACAGTACAGTTTTCTTCCCATGAAACCTTTATAGAAGAGTCTGTGATCTCTGTTGGAGTCTTCAATATCTGATCTTTCTTTGTTTTAAAAGTTCCTCCATCATCATAATAAACCCAGTTTGATTCTTTTCCATTGCCAACAGACTTAATACGAGCATAATATTCTGTTTCAGATTCCAGGTTTTCCAACAGGTATGTAGTCTTGGTAATCTTTTCCACTCCATCACCATAAACTATGCTTCCTTCGCTTCCCATTGGAACATCATCACTCAAAGGATTTGTACTGACCTCGATAACATACCCCGTAGTATTAGGTGTTGCCTTCCAAGAAGCCTCAGCCTGTGCAGCGTTTTCAGCCGGAGTTATTGAGAAAGACGACTCTGTAGTTGAGAAAAGACGGTCGTATGAAGAATCAACCACCCAATCATTGCCATCAGTACATGCTGTTGCAAACAAAGCTGCACAAAATGTATATATTATATTTTTAATTTTTCCCATAATGAAAAATATTTAGATTGACTTATCAATTTGAATAACCATAAGAATTAGACAAACTGCCATTAGACGTTGATATAGTTGTAGAAGCTATCGGTAACAAATAACGATTCTTTACCACAGAATTCAAACCACTTGAAATAGACGGCAGATTCTTTGTGTACTGTTCCTGACCTTTAGTATCACTTGCTTCCTTACCCCAGAAGTCAGAGCTTTCATACCCTTCCGGACTTTTGTCATAAACTGTGTACCAGTCAATACTACTCATATCTATCTCACGATATCCGTTAGTCCAATCCGCTTTATCCTTATATTTGAAATAAATCTTTGCCGGATAACCACCGGTCTGACCACCAAGTTCTATTGCGTTCCTTTGATAAGAATCTTTGAATTCCTGTATTTTTGAATTTAGCAGATTCCATCTTATAAGTTCGTACTTGCGTACTCCTTCACCAGCCAGTTCCCATGCATTTTCCTGTACAATAGTATTGAAAAATCCATTTTCAGCGATATAATTATCAATGAAAGTTTTTGCCTGAGCTTTGTCTGCATCATTGTAAGCTCTCTGATGTACACTCAGCAAAGCATCATAAGCACTAAGATTGCAAGTTGCGCCATCAATATCTACACCCTTAGCATCCTGACTTCCATAGTTTTCATTAACTACTTCTGCATACATCAACAATACATGAGAATATTTCATTTTTACCACATTAATACCAGAACATATTTTAGCATTGGCATCTCCGGCACGTACAGCTTCTAACCACGATTGGTTCTCTGCCATTTTTCGATAATCCCATTTACCACAATAGATAGCAAAAGGTTTATTTCCTAACAATGACTCTCCAAATACATCATTTTTGGTATTCAGTTCAAATGTGGCACATGTGATATCACGTCTTAAATCTTTACCACTGTGGTCAAATGACCAGAAATAAGGAGCTGTAACTTTCAATTTACCTGTAGAGTTACCTTTGAGTCCAAAGAAATCACTTGCACCGCTTACACGTACACCTACTGTATAACCCAATTCACTACTCTTATTAAGCATCATAGGAATTTCGAATATAGCCTCATGCGACGGATCCAACTGGCATATATTCATCAATCGCCAATATTCTTCTATAGAGGTATTCATACTATGATGTCCGCTGTTTATTAGTGTAGCAAGATGCTTCTCTGCTATTTTATACATCTCCGCACGTGTTTCATCATCACAACGCATTGTAGGATAAGTAGGGTCTGAATTTCCATCTGTAGCTTCGATATAACCATCTTTTCTTGATTCTCTTATCATCCATCCTGAACGTGTAAGAGCCATATTGGCAATCAGAGCATGAGCATATCCTCTTGTTACATGTTCTGTAGTATATCCTTCCTCATCTACCCATGGCAAATCTTCTGTTACGCTTTCCAAATCATTAATCAAACTATCAAGAATAACATCCCTGTCAGTTTTTGAAAGATAAGCATTACTTAAATCTGAAGCCGACGACTCATCCTTAAACGGCACATCACCAAACAATCTTATAAGGTCTAGATAAATCATAGCCTTCAGGACTTTAGCTTCAGCTCTATAACGTAACATTGTAGCTCTGTCCTCATTACCTTCTTCTATAAGAGAACTTGACTCTACACCTTCTATAACCAAATTGGCATTTTCTATCACTCCATACATGGCATCCCATACTTTAGAAAGCTGAGACCATCCAGGACTGCAGTTATAGTTCATATTACCACGTTCAGAGTTTGTATTATAAGCGTCTTCACCCAGTCCGTCAACCAACTCACAATCTGTATTCAATCCTGCTACAATAGGCAGCCATTGTGAATATGTGGCATCCTGAGTAAGGCTACCATAAACCTTATTCAATGCAAGACTGGTATAATATGCATTATTATAAACAGTTTCGCTATCCATATCAGACGGTGCTGTCTGATCAAGAAAATCAGAACAGGAACTTAAAATAGAAAGACCCACCGCCAATGATAATGTTTTATATATATGTTTCATATACTTCTTATTTAAAATGTAACATTAATACCTCCAACGAATGTACGGCTCTTAGGATATGCCGCATAATCCACACCCGGTGTCATAGCATTTTTCTTGCTACTTGTATCTACTTCCGGATCAGCTCCCGAATAATTTGTTATACAGAACAAATTATATCCGGTGAAATAGATTCTAACGTTCTGTAAGAAAATACGTTTAATAGCCTTCTTAGGTAAAGTATATCCCAAAGTCAGATTATTTACTCGTAAGAATGAAGCATCTTCCACCGCATAATCTATAAGCTGCATCTGTGTTGCCGAAGCAGGATTATATATCTGTGCATTCTGATTTATTTCGTTCAGACGCAAACCGGCTGTCATCATGTCACCGTAAGTATTCAATACGTCGGTAGAGTTTGTAGAAAGATTTAATCCTGTTTCAGGGTCAATCCATGTATATCTATTACTCAATCTGAAATCATTATTCAAGTTATATCCTTTCCTTGAACCTGAACGGAAAGCAGAAGCCAGTTTAGTACCATTAATCAATACATTTCCGATAGAATAATTGAAGAATAGATTAAAATCAAAGTTTTTCCATCTACCGTTAAATCCAAAACCTCCAACCAGTGGAGCTACAGTATTTCCTAAACGTTGTTTGACAGGGTCACCATTTTCATCACACTGCAGTTTCAATCCTCCAGGATAATAGCTACCGCCTGTTACGTTTACACTATTATCTTTTACTCCGTCTTTAAGAGTCCAACCACCGCCATTTGTATTCCAGATAAGTTCACCATTAGGGTTAGAAGTAGGATCATATACTGTATAATAGCCATTACACTTATATCCCCATATTTCTCCCAATCGTCCGCCTTCTTCCACACGGTAGTCCTCATATTTTGAGATTGTACTTCCTGCCCAGTTACTGCTCTGCCATGGACTGTCGATAGTCAGCTTATCAATGTTATTTCTGTTATAGGCAAGGTTTCCTGTAAAGTTCAAACTAAAATCCTTATTATCTACTACAACTACATTCAACATTAATTCCACACCTTTATTTGAAGTCTGTCCGAAGTTCTGATACTGATAATTATATCCTGTATTAGATGGAATTTCAGCTCTCATCAAAAGGTCTTTTGTGGTATTCCAATACAAATCCAAGCTACCTGATACACGGTTATTCCAGAATCCATAATCAATACCAAAGTTACGGGTTATTGTAGTTTCCCATTTCAAATCAGGATTATACAAATATGTGCCATGTTCCAGCATAGAGCTTGAAACTCCATCGAAAGCAGGATAACGGCTTGCGTTATCTGACAATGAATATGTTGTATAAAGCAAACCAGAATTGATACGGTTATTTCCGGCTGTACCGAAACTCAAACGCAATTTCAATGAAGACAACCACTTGCTTGCAGCCTGCATAAACTTCTCGTCAGACATACGCCATGCTATTGCAGCCGAAGGGAAGACTCCCCACTGATTGCTCTTTCCAAATTTACTTGAACCATCGGCACGCATTGTAAATGTCATCAGATAACGATCCATCAATGTATAATTTACACGGCCAAAGAATGACAACATATTCTCTTTTGCCTCAATTGTAGACTGTGTAGGAAGTGCAGTACCTGTACCCATATGAGATTTCAAGTCATCAAGTCCCATTCCGGCAGGAAAGTTTACAGAGACATTTTCGATTGAGCTTTTCTGGCTACTGCTTACTTCGTTACCAAGAAGAACATTAAGCTTATCTCTTCCGGAAAACAATTTCTTATTGTCGTAAGTTAATGTATTTGCATTACGCCAGTTCAAAGTCTGTTCGTTCAACAGATAAGCCTGTGGACGACCATTATAACCGTATTTCGAGTTAGAGACAGCATCAACATCCCAATACTGTTCTGTATCGTCAAACTTCCATCCATAACCGAATTCAGTACGGAAAGTCCAGTTTTTAAACGGTTTCCAGTTCAAACCAACATTGTAATTCTGATTGAACGTTGTACGTGCCTTGTCTGTAGCTACAAGTCTTTCCAAAGGAGTAGTCTGTGTAGCAGTATTGTTCTCTTCATCATCCGTATTCTGCGACAATAAATCTACAGGACGGAAAATTACAGAGTTGGATACTATAGAGTTGGCAGCATTAGATTCATTGGTATCAGCACCACCACTCAAACCGGTTACTGTACTATAACTTAAACGAGCATTAAAGTCTAATGACATCCATTGACTTAATTCGGCATTCAATTTGGCATTAATATTGTCCTTATTAAATCCGGAACCAAGCATTATACTCTTCTCATCATTGTGCGAATAGCTTACGTTATATTTCAACTGTTTTGTTCCACCACTAACATTGGCATTATACTGTGTCTGATTTCCGGAACGGCCGAAGATTTCATCTTGCCAGTCATATCCCTCGACAGACTTCCATATATCCATATCAGAATAGTTTCCATAATCCTGGCTACCTAATTCATGCTGGTATGCTACATAATCGTATGGAGAAAGAACCTTGGTCATTTTTGTTACCTGTTTGTATCCGAAAGAAGCTCCAAAATCGACCTGTGTCTTACCTTCATGTCCGCTTTTTGTTGTTACTATAATAACACCGTTTGCACCACGGGCGCCATAAATTGCTGTTGAAGATGCATCTTTCAGAACGTCTATACTCTGGATTTCAGATGGAGAGATATCGCTGATACTTGACACCGGGAATCCATCTACGATATACAAAGGAGAGTTATCCTGTGACAAGGAACCTCCACCACGTACACGTATTTTAATATCAGCATCCGGTGAACCTTCTGTTGTTGTAATATTAACTCCGGCCAACTTACCTGTCAATGCCTCAGTAGCACTTGAAACTGGAATAGAAGCCAATTCCTTCGAGCCTACAGACGCTACAGAACCTGTAAGGTCACGTCTGTTTACAGTACCATAACCAATAACAACTACTTCTTCAAGCAATTCAGATTCTTCTTCCATAACAACATCCAAAGAAGCCTGACCATTATATTTCACTTCTTTTGTTTTAAATCCGATATATGTGAAAACAATCACATCTGAATTTTTCACACCTGACAAAGAGAAATCTCCATCAAGTCCTGTTATAGTACCGTTGGTTGTACCCTTAACAAGGACATTGACACCTATCATAGATTCTCCTGCCTTATCTTTAACGATACCCTGCACTTGTCTTCCCTGTGCATAGGTTATCATACATAGCATACTCAAAAAGAGAGCTAATGTATAACTATTAAATATCTTTCTGTAACGCATAAAATTACTTTTATGTTATAAATTATTCAATATTAAACCAACTTGGATTGGAATATCCGGCTGTAGTCATAATCTTTTCTATAGAGCCGTATTTTTCGTTATAATCAGCATCCTCAAGCTTATAGACACTGTTTCTCCAATCATCTTTCAGACTGCCGTATGCATCTTTATCTGTATTTTCTATCTTGCAATTATACATTTTGCAACCTGTTGTTGCTGTTGCCGGTACAGGATGCAAAGTTCCCGAACTTACAAAATTAGTAATATAAGTTTGTGCAAAATCACAATTAAGGAAAGTCAAGTTATCATCATCGTCTGTTGAATATATCAACTTGGCACCTGTACTTCCTTCCGGAGCTTTAAAATTACATTCTCTAAACACGTAACCTAATTTTCCACGACCAATACGTGCCTGCATTACCGCACGTGTATCGTTTACCGAAACGATATCACATCTACTAAACAAAGCAACCTGACCACATGACCAAATGAAATCGGTACTTCCGGCAATATAACAATTCAAGAAAGCACTATATGTACTAGTATTTCCAGCTATCATTGTATCCTGGAAACTCAACATTTTACAGTTCACAAACGATACTGCACCACTGTTTCTAACCAATACTGCCTCAGCCTGACCATTGTTATATTTTACGCTACCATCACTATCATCCCATCCATATGAATTCTGAATAGTCATGTTTTCAAACTTAATCTTATCGGCATTACCGGCAACCATAAGTACTGAGCGGTTACAGCCTCCGGTTACAACCGTACCCAATGGCGCATCATGGTCTATAGACATACCGTCATTGGTACTACCATTCAAATCGTTATAGTTTCTGTATTTCAATACCACATCATTATAACTTGCAGTATTTCCGGCAATTGTAATATTATCCTGGTCACGCAGATTTATAACTTCTTTATAAATTCCGGCATCCAATGTAATAGTTTTCTGAACATTATTATCTACATTTACAGCCATATAATCAATAGCTCCCTGAAGAGTGTAGAAATCCGCATTCTCATCTGTATGACTTACTTTTACTTCCGCATCAGTCGGATTAGCCTTTGTAGTAAATGTCCAATCGGCGCCTGTAATACCATAGAAACCATTCACATCTATAGCAGTCTTATCAACAGTAACATAATACTTCTTACCAGGCTGAAGTTTCTGACAGTGAGGTTTTATAACCACTGTATTACCTTCTATCTCTACAGGATAATAGTTTATAACAACTTTACGATCCTTTGAACCAGATTTTTTTGACTGCATACCTATTATGTTCATCCATGTATGAAGTGTTCGAGGTTTTGTGTCCTCTTTTTTCGTTGCAAACGGAGTGTGCTCGTCAGCCATATTTATTTCATCAGCCACCTTATCAGTTTCTGCATCATAAATACGGATATAACCTTCTGTACCTATCTTCGGAGTTTTGTCACGGAAAGTAATCTTCAGTTCTGTATCTGCAAAAGCATTTGTTGCCAAGTTTTCAGGATAGAAACTATAGGTTACAGCAGATGCTATTCCTATAACTTCCTCTCCATCAGTCCATGGTGAGTTTGAGTTACCTTCTTCTATGCTCTCCAATCTTCCAACCTCTACCATACCTTCATCATTCATAAATATGGAGAATGTATATTGATATCCCCTGTTGAAATATGGCAGGTCAATATCTTCTATATCTGTAAATACCCATTCATGTCTTTTTCCTCCGGCATTGAATGAGAATTTATAATTATCAGAAAGGGCACTTGGGAAAATAACAGCCTCATAATACCCGTCAGTAGAATTCCAATAAGGAATCAAGTCGCCGGCTGCAGTAGATGTTTCCATTGCTCCATTAGCCAGATTAACAGATGTCTCTACAGGCATACCACTTATCTTACCATCAGAAGTAGAAAGTTGTTCTCCAGCCATATTCACAACTTTCAAACGTATCTTTGAAAACCTATGTGAAAACGTAATATTGACATTGGACATTTCGTCACTTCCATAATTGCATGGTTCGGAAGTGCCATACATAAAGTCATAAGCAGATGTACCGTCATTTTGGTTTGAGAGGTCAATATTGTAGTATGTTCCCTGAATATCAGATTTATATGGATAATATGCTACAATACTTACCGGAGTATCCTCCTTATCTATAGCCAAAGGTATATCGGATTTAAAAATTGCAGTAGAACCTGTTTCAGAGCACGAATATTTAACGTTCTGCCATCCTTCTATAGCATCTGTTGTAGATGCATCGAAAGCGAATGCTCCTATTTCGTCACCCGTAGCCCAGGACGATTCGTCCTGGGTACGTGATGCTACATTATAATCAGAAGAGCTTATCCCTAAGGTAATCAGTTTACCTTCAACTGTTCCACCTCCCTGATTTACCTGATCATCTTTACAAGAAAGGGATAAAGCACTTATTAGACTTGTTAACAGAAAAGGATATATTTTCATATGTTTCTCTTTCTACATATTAATATTTTATTACCAACGTGGGTCACCGGCTTCTATTTCTGATGCAGGGACAAACATTGTTGACAAATCACCACCTGAATAGTTAGGCAAGAGTTCTGACAATTCTTTAGAAGTAATATTTTTTCCTTCTTCAAGTTTATTGCCAAGATTTGTTCCTGTAGATGCATAATTATTTACTGCTTCGGTTAAAGTCATGCTCCAAATAATAGATTTCTGAATATCAGCAACTATATTATTATTGAAAGTTATAGAAGAGCCACTCTCAAGCATACTTGCACTAACTTTTGCAAAAGTACAATTCTGCACATCATATACAGCATCACTATTTCCAGCAACTGCGATATTACTCCAATTATAAACTGTAGAATTCTTTATTACGATATTAGCAGATTCAAATTTTTCAAATAGACTTTGATTTGTTCCTTCCATACGGCTGTTTACTATAGAAAATAAACTCAATTTATTCTTAGTAGCATCACCTGTCCATCTGAATATTCTATTAGTACCATGGAAATAACATCCGTCAAATTCAACTACTCCACCTTCTGCAAAACGACACACTCGTTTAGTCTGGGTTTCAGAATCAACTATATGTGTATAAATGAAATAGTCACTACCATTACCTTCTACTTCTACATTCTGGAACTTCAGTTCTTGTAAATCACCAGGCCAGCTAAGATATGCGATAGAAAGTTTTACATTAGAAGCATCAGAACCTACGAATCTTACACCTGTTATTGCTTCCTGAAATTCTATTGCCAACCTGTTTCCGCCAGTCAAATCATATGTTCCATCAGCAAAATTCAAAGAGATTTTTCCACTTTTTCCTTCCAAAAGAGTTTTTAAACCATCCAAATCAGTACCAGCAGGAACTGTGATATCTGTAACGGCTTCCTGAGGGTCGGAAACTTCACCATTGACAGAGGATTCTCCTTCAAAGCCACCAAGTTCAGCTTCAATCTTATCAAGTGTAGCAGACCCTGTACTTCCCTCTAAAGTAATATTGAAAAGATACTGCCAACCACCCTTAAATCCTTCGGCAAGAGTTGTATTATCACCATATACATACTGATATACCATGTCTTTACCCTCTTCAGTAGCTACAATTTTTATTACAAAATCCTTAAGTTCTGTTGTAGGAACTACTATACCACAATATACTTCCTGTTCATTTATTGTTGTCTTGCAAAGCTGGATTGACTTGGTATTTCCTGCTTCATTGCTCAATGTACCATCAACAATATTAAACTGTGCTTCTGTATTTACACCTGATACAGAAACAGATTTAACATCTGCTACATTGGTTTTTACTTTCAGGAATGTCAGTTTATGTGCAAAATTCAAACTTAATCCTCCTTCAAGAGTTCCATTTGTAAGATCTTTCTCATCACTTACAGCCCAACGTAAATCGCTGTTAGATACATTAGTCAATTCTGTCTGGTCTGAAATCTGTACATTATAAGTAGTACCGGTTACATTTGTATCTGACCATGGATAATAAGCATGAAACTTTACTTTATCATTTACAAGAGTTATACCTGTTTCAGATGTAAAAGTAACTTTAGTATTTGCTTCTGCAGTATTATTTGTGAATTTTACATTCTCTGCATATGTTGATGAAGCATCACTCTTCAACATAAACACACCAATAGCATCATTTTGCTCCCACTTACTATCAACAACAGAACGTGAAGCAAATTTTCCACTTCCAGAACTAATAGTTCTTAATACCCCTGTTTCATCTTGTGACAAGAAACTATTTTCCTGAGTACATGCAACCATTGTCATTGCAAAAGTCGCATAAAATAAATTACGTAGTTTCATAATACTAAATAATAAAATTGATTATTGTTTTTCTTTACCTGTCGCAAAATTGATACATTTATCACAATTTAATGTGGATATATTGGTTTATGAACGAAAAAAAATGGTTTTTCACAGTTTTCCACAAAAAACGGACTGCCCGAAGATCACTCCCCAGGCAGCCCCAATCATCTAATTATCACACTAGATAATGATAACAGTTAATTTTATATGAAATGATTGTGTGTGCTTACACCCTAAAAAAACGCTTCGTCATTCGAAACAAAACGCTTCGTCTCCTTAATCAAAACGCTTCGTCGTTTTATTTCGGACAAACGAGCTATCGGGCAAAACAATGAAAGTTGACGTTGACACAATTATCTTTTGCAGAAAAGTACGGCACTCATAGAAATAGACCTTATTCCGTATGAAATCGTGGCCAATACGCAGCTAATCATAATAGCCGGAAGCATAGTCCACAATATCAGCAACAGTGATGACTCCAGAATATCATATATAATATTCAAACACAAAGTTTACGATGAAGCAACAGCACAACTGGAACCTTCATTTACTTTCTTCCTGAAAG
>Juniper_p1__coassemble_222_pt1 | contig 43240 bp, 45 predicted proteins | sample Juniper_p1__metabat2_low_PE_029 | metagenome-assembled genome bin Juniper_p1 | reverse complement strand
ATTATTCAAGTCTTGGTTTGTAGATTTTGAACCATTCAAGGATGGAAAGTTTGTAGATTCAGAACTTGGAATGATACCGGAAGGATGGAAAGTAAACAATATTTATGAATATATTGATGTTATATATGGTGCTCCTTACAAATCATCCTTATTCAATACAGACAAGAACGGATATCCTCTGATTCGTATCAGAGATTTGAAAACATATACTCCTCAATTTTATACTCCAGAAATATTACCTAATACTGAATATATTTACCCTGGAGATGTTATTGCAGGTATGGACGCTGAGTTTATACCAACATTATGGTTGGGTGAGAAAGGTCTTTTAAATCAACGTTGTTGCAAATTTATATCTAAAAGAAAAAATATAAGTAATTATTATCTTCTTTATTTATTAATGCCAGAACTGCTCTGTGTTCAAAATTATAAAACAGGAACTACTGTCAGCCATTTAGGTAAAGCTGATATAGACAGATTTAAGGTAATAACGCCTCCAATAGAAATTATTGAAAAGTTTTCAACTCTAGTAAATCCTTTATATAATGAAAAAATAAAATTAGCTTGTGAAAATAGAATCATCACAAATCTTCGCGACGCCCTCCTCCCCAAACTCATGTCAGGCGAACTAAAGCTCAGTGAAATAGAAACGAAATTAGATGAATAAATAAATACATTTCTGAATTTTCTTTTATGGAATATTTTGAAAAGCTATATAATAAAGGATGGACTGACTGGATTAGAACAGATGGACGAAATTGGTTTATATTATACCAATCCGTCGAATTTCGACGAAAGACATACTGAACTCAAAGGAATAAAGAGCATGTTATTAGGAAACAAAATAACAGAGTTGAGACACGTTCACCACCCGTTCATTAGGCATTCACTGCCCATTCACTGAACGGGCAGTGAACACAAAATAAACATAGTTATAACGCAATTCCAACACTCTTCGAATGCTGTTCGAACACCATTATAAATCTATTCAAGCACTGTTTAAACACCGTTTAAATACTTTTTAAATGCATTTTAAAAATGCTACCCCCACAAGTCTGGCAAAATTTGTCGTGCACTAAGCATTCATTGAAAACTGTATTTAGTACGAAATTCTAATACTATTCTAAGTGAATGAGAATCTTCAATAAATAAGATAGCATATCATCCGAAAAAATTATTACTTTTGTAACAATCTCCACAAATGACATCGGATATGGAAAAAAGAATAATACGGAACAGTACTGCTGAGTTTCTTATCTTTATGCTTGAAGGTAAGGAGGACGGAATACAGGTGATGTATAAAAATGAAACTGTTTGGGCTACACAAAAAGCCATGGCTCAGCTGTTTGACTGCTCTACTGACAACATAGGATTGCATTTAAAGAATATATTTTCTTCTGAAGAACTATCCAAAGAAGCAGTTACCGAGAAAAACTCGGTAACTGCTTCTGACGGAAAAAACTATCAGACTATGTTCTACAATCTCGATGCCATAATATCAGTGGGATATAGAGTAAATTCCAAACGTGCAATAATGAATTAATATAATACCATGTCATTCACAGAAGACAATTATGAAAAAGCGGTGATAGCGCTGTTCGAGCAGATGGGGTACACTCATCTTTACGGTCCTGACATAGAGAGGGATTATTATGTTCCGTTCTATGAAGAACTGCTAACGGACTGTCTGAGCACCGTAAACAGGGGGAAACCGCAAACGGCTATAAACGAGGCTGTTGCAAAACTGAAAGATATAGACACGGGAAGCCTAACTCAGAAGAACGAGCTTTTTATGGACTATCTGCAACACGGAATAGAGGTTTCATACTTCGACGGTAAGGAGCAACGGAACGACATTGTATATCTGATAGACTATGAACATACGGAACGCAACGATTTCAAGATAGTAAACCAGTGGACTTTTGTGGAACATTCGGAGAAGCGTGCGGACATAGTGATATTCATAAACGGACTGCCGCTTGTGGTTATAGAGCTGAAATCTCCTTCGAGGGAGGAAACGGACGCTTCGGAAGCGTATCTGCAACTCAGAAACTATATGAAAGAAATTCCGTCGCTTTTCATATATAATGTTTTCTGCGTGATGAGCGACATGGCATGTTCGAAGGCAGGAACGCTTACGAGCAAGGAAGACCGATACATGGAATGGAAAACCAAGGACGGCGACTATGAGAGTGCGGATTTTGCCGACTATGATACTTTCTTCGAGGGTATATTCCAAAAGGAAAGGCTTCTGGATATTATAAGGAACTTTGTCTGTTTCTCGAAGGATGAAGCCGGTGCGGCGAAGATTCTTGCAGGATATCATCAGTATTTTGCGGTTAAGAAAGCTATAGAGAGAACAAAAATTGCGGTACAGAATGACGGTAAGATTGGTGTGTTCTGGCATACGCAGGGAAGCGGAAAATCTCTTTCTATGGTTTTCTACGCTCATCTGCTGCAGGACGAGATTTCACAACCTACAATAGTGGTAATTACGGACAGAAACGACCTTGACGACCAGCTATATACACAGTTTGCGAAGTGTAAGGATTTCTTGCGTCAGGTACCAGTACAGGCCAAGAGCCGTGATGACCTGAAATCGCTGTTGGCAGGACGCGAGGCAAACGGTATTGTATTCACCACCATGCAGAAATTCGAGGAATCCGCCGAGCCTTTGTCGCTCAGAAAAAACATTGTAGTAATGACTGACGAGGCGCACCGCGGACAGTACGGCTTTGAAGAGAAAATCCGCATGACCAAGAATGAGAAGGGCGAAGATATTGCAAAACGTGTAATAGGTACAGCAAGGATTATTCATGACTGTCTGCCGAACGCATCGTACATCGGTTTTACAGGTACGCCGATATCTACCAAGGACAGGGATACGGTAGAAGTCTTCGGAAACTATATCGACATCTATGACATGACGCAGGCTGTGGCCGACGGTGCTACATGTCCTGTGTATTACGAATCGCGCGTGATAAATCTTAATCTGGACGAAGCTACACTGAAGGCTATCGACGACGAATATGATTTGCTTGCCGAAGAAGGTGCTACGGAGGAACAGATTGAGAAAAGCAAGAAGGAGATGTCGCACCTGGAAGAGATTCTTGGTGCGCCGGAAACGATAGATTCTCTGTGCAGAGACATACTGAAACACTACGAAGAGAACAGGCAGTATGAACTTACGGGAAAGGCCATGATTGTGGCTTATTCGCGACCTATAGCAATGAGTATCTATCACAAGCTGCTGGAACTGCGTCCTGACTGGGATGAAAAGGTAAAGGTGGTAATGACGGGCAGCAATAAGGACCCGGAAGAGTGGCACGACATTATTGGCAACAAACAATATAAGAAGGAACTTGCAAAACGCTTCAAGGACAATAACGACCCGATGAAGATTGCCATCGTAGTGGATATGTGGCTGACAGGGTTTGATGTTCCGTCACTGGCTACGATGTATGTGTATAAGCCTATGAGCGGACACAACCTGATGCAGGCTATAGCACGTGTGAACAGGGTTTTCAATGGAAAAGCGGGCGGACTTGTGGTGGACTATATAGGTATAGCTAAGGCTCTGAAAGAGGCCATGCACGACTATACACGACGCGACCGCGAGAAATTCGGTAATCCGGACATCAAGGAAACGGCCTTACTCAAATTCAGGGAAAAATTAGAGGTTTGCCGTGACTTGTTCCACGGCTACGATTACAGTAACTTCCTGACTGAATCGGACCTGGAACGCGCTCAAGTCATAAAAGGGGGACTAAACTTTATAATGTCGCCGGACAAGCTGGAACTGCGTCAATCGTTCATGAAAGAGGCTATGCTTCTGCATAATTCGCTTACCCTATGTCGCAGTCTGCTTAACGCTCAACAACGGAATGAGGCCTCTTTCTTTGAGGCTGTCCGTACCCTGCTCACACGAATGACAGGAAAAGGAAAAATCTCCAAACGTGATATTAATGCAAGAATCAGCGAACTGCTCAAACACAGTATCAGGAGCGAAGGGGTGATTAATCTTTTCTCTGACGTAAAAGCTGAATTCTCATTATTCGATGCGGCTTTCCTTGACGATATTTCCAAGATGAAGGAAAAGAACATAGCGGTAGAGCTGTTGAAGAGGTTGCTTGCCGAACGTGTGACTTTGTACCAGAAGACGAATATAGTACAGGCTGAAAAGTTCTCAGACTTATTGAACCGTTCATTATCGAATTACCTTAAAGGATTGATAACCAACGAAGAGGTAATACAGGAACTTTTGGCACTGGCAAAGGAAATTTCATCATCCGAGGCTGCCGGAAATGACTTGGGACTGACACGTGAGGAGAAATCTTTCTACGATGCACTGACCAAACCTCAGGCTGTACATGATGTATATACAAACGAGGAACTGGTTGCCATGACCAAGGAGCTGACAGAGATTCTACGGAAGAACCGTACCATCGACTGGCAGAAAAAGGAATCGGCACGTGCAGGTATGCGCAAAATGATAAAGCGTCTGCTGAAGAAATATAATTATCCACCGGGAGAAGCTGCTAATGCTCTTGAAACCGTTATTCGCCAGTGCGAGCAGTGGACGGATAATGAAACTGTCGCAAACGAGCCGAAAACTTATAGTCTGAATGAAAGTTATTATTCAATGGCTGCCGAGAATCCGACGATTTACAACGGTAGATAACAGTAAAAAATATATACTTATTTGAGTTAATTACAATAAGAACATCGTATTAGAACATGAAAGGAAAAACAATATTAATCACCGGTGCCACAAGCGGCATAGGTGAAGGCTGCGCAAGAAAATTCGCGGCCGTGGGAAGCAGACTTATACTGAACGGACGAAATACTGAAAAGCTGGAAAGCCTGAAACAGGAACTTGAAAAGACAGGAACAGAAGTCGTAACTCTCCCGTTTGATGTGCGAAACCGTGAAGAAATGCGTAATGCCATAGACTCTCTGCAAGGAGAATGGAAGAATATAGATGTTCTTATAAATAATGCCGGTCTGGTTTTGGGCATTGATAAAGAGCACGAAGGTTCATTGGACGAATGGGACGTAGTGATAGACACCAACATCAAAGGACTACTGGCAATGACACGCATGATTGTTCCGGGTATGGTGAAACGCGGATGCGGACACATTATTAATATAGGTTCCATAGCAGGTGACGCGGCATACGCCGGCGGCAGTGTTTACTGTGCTACCAAGGCCGCAGTAAAAGCACTCTCGGACGGACTCCGCATAGACCTTGTCGATACTCCGCTAAGAGTAACCAATATCAAGCCGGGAATGGTTGAGACCAACTTCTCCGTTATCCGTTTCCGTGGAGACAAAAACAAGGCAGATGCCGTTTACGATGGGCTGAAACCACTTACAGGTGACGACATAGCCGATGTGGTTTATTACGCAGCATCAGCCCCTGCTCATGTACAGATAGCAGAAGTTCTGGTTATGCCTACTTATCAGGCTACAGGAACTGTATGCCACAGACAAAAATAAATTGCATACACTTACCATAAAAGCTAAGAAGTATAATCCAAAACAGCGTTTAAATACCATTTAAATACTATTTAAACAGTACTCAGATAAGATATAGTAACATGGCAGAACAATTCGGAAAAACATGGTGGGGCAGCGAATGGCTCCGCTCGCTTACTCATATAGACTATGATAACCGTATTCCTCGCGGAGCTACATACGCACGCAAAGGAAACGTTATAGACATAAAACTGAAGGACAATATCATCACTGCAAAAGTGTCAGGAAGCAGGATAACACCATATAAGGTCAATATCATCATTCCTCCTTTCTTCCCGGAACAGATTGACGCGCTGATGAATGAACTAATCAAGTATCCGGGCATTATATCACGGTTGATGAACAGGGAGATGGCCCCGGAAATCATGTCAATAGCCAGAAGCTGCGGACTCAAGATTTTCCCTGAAAAATGGACCGACCTGAAAATGCAATGCAACTGTCCGGACTGGGCCGTGCCATGCAAACACCTTGCTGCCGTAATCTACATGTTCAGCCGCGAGATTGACAATAATCCATTCATTGTGTTCAGTATGCACAATGTAGATATTATGGAAGAGCTTAAGAAACGCGGAATATTTATCGAAGAGACCAGCAATGATATATCAGTACAGAACATAATGGAGGTGGTAAGAACAAAAGGCTCTAGGGAAGTAAGCCATGAGGAACCTGTGTTCAAAAGAATAGACTTCTCAAAACTGACTGACAAGTCGGAAGCCTTGCTCATGCTCCTGGCAGAAAACCCTCCTTTCTCCACTACAGGGGATTTCAAAGAAAAATACTCGACTGAAATAATGCGAGCAAAGAAGAATGTACAACGATTCTTCTCAAAGAGGCTTGACGCTTCGGGACTTTTCCCTCAAACGAACATCATCTCAGGCAAGGAGATTAAAGCCGAAAGAGAATTTTCATTACAGTTTGACAGCAATCTGAAATGGAAAGTAATGAACATCAGCTATGAGGGACAGGAACCGCTAACGGACTTTTTTGACGACGGTTCATTGCCTCTGGCACTGCTAAATATAAACCCTGACTTTCTGCCCGACTATCATCCTTCGGTCATAGCTCTGAACCAGGCTCTGATATGTTCACTGCATCTGCTGTCGAAAGGAGCTGTAGCACCACAGATACTTCAGCTTTCAAGTAAAGAGTACGCCATCAGGTGGATTCCGGCTTATATCGACAGCCAGGTAAGACAACTAATGGATATGCTTGAAGATATTATTCCCGACAAACTGCTGGAATTCAGACCGGTGGAACGTAAAACAGGAAAATTTATTTACAACAAGGGAGAGTGGATTGTGTCGTTCTTCCTAGGAAAACTCATAAACAGACTTACGGCCGATAGCCTGAAATTGCCTGTAGAGGAATTATTCTTCAAGGAGAGACACCTTCCCTTCAGCGGTGTGGGAGAAAAAGAAACGCCGGGCGGAATAAAATCATGGATAGCATCATACTCGCTCATCGAATCAGACTACCGACCTGTTCTCTATGTAGAAGAAAGTACCGATGGCGGTTTCGACATTACCGTTGGCGTGGAAAACACACGCAAACCGGAAAAGGAAGTCACTGCACTGTCCGATGTACTCTCACAACCCGAATATGAGCACGAACGCTTCACCATTCTGAGAAGCTTCACCCTGCTTGCAGGAATGATGAAAGACCTCAACGGATATATTGCTAATGGAGCAAAACAAGCTTTACACTACACCGAAAAGACATTCCTGCCCGTAATACTCGAAATAATACCTGCTGTAAGGATTCTTGATTTCAAGGTTTTCATGCCTAAATCGCTTCAGCAACTCATACGTCCGAAAGCATCATTGTTGCTGAAAAAGAAATCCGGAAGTGAGAAAGGCTTCCTGAGCCTTGCCGATTTGTTCGCCTTCGACTGGGAAGTGGCACTTGGCAATGAGATAGTGTCGATGGAAGAGTTCATGAAACTGCAGAAGAATGCCGGAGGACTGATAAAATTCAAGCAGAAATATATCTATACCGATGCAGAAACTCTGGAAAAGCTTCATGACGCTTTCCACAAGATGGATAAACTCACTCCGGCACAGTTGCTGCAGGCCGCCCTAACAGAGGAATACAACTCTGCACCTATACGCCTTACAGACGATGTGCGACAACTTATCAAGGAATTGACCGAACAGGAGAACATTGCCCTTCCACGGAAACTTAACGTGCAACTGCGTCCATACCAGGAACGCGGATTCTCGTGGATGTACCGAAATATGCGCATAGGATTCGGTTCCGTGCTTGCCGATGACATGGGATTGGGTAAGACACTGCAGGCTATAACTCTTATTCTGAAACTGAAAGAAGAGGGAGCATTGAAGGAAGGCAAAGTCATCATAGTTGTACCTACGGGTCTGCTCACGAACTGGCAAATGGAGATAAACCGATTCGCTCCGTCGTTGTCAACATTCGTCTATCACGGTACTGGCAGAGATTTGAAGAGCTTTAAATCAGATATTCTGTTAACTACATACGGAGTTCTGCGCTCGGACAATGCCAAACTAAAAAAAAGACAATGGACTGTAATGTTCATTGACGAAGCACAAAACATAAAGAACAACGAAACGGCACAGAGTAAGGCTGTGAAGTCAATTCCTGCCACAACTCACATAGCTCTGAGTGGTACTCCGGTAGAAAACAGGCTTACAGAATTCTGGAGCATAATGGATTATGCCAACAAAGGCTATCTGGATACGCTTAAAGCCTTCAAGGAAAACTATGCGAACCCTATCCAACTTTGGAATGACGGCGATTGTGCCGAGCGTTTCAGAAAAGTGACAGCTCCGTTCATGATGCGAAGGATGAAAACGGATAAGAATATCATTTCCGACTTACCTGACAAGATTGAGCTTGACGTATATGCTTCACTCAAACCGGAACAGGCTGCTCTGTATGAAAAGACTCTGGAAGCTGCCATGAACGAAATAGAGGGAATACCTACAACAGACAACGAATCTTTGTTCAAACGCCAGGGCCTCATCCTACAGATGATTATGGCTTTAAAACAAATATGCAACCACCCCGCACAATTCCTTAAAAACGGTGACCGAAGGTCTGAATTGTCAGGCAAGACAGAAATGCTGCTCGACAGAATAGAAGGAATTGTAGCCGGCGGCGAAAAGGTTCTTGTCTTTACGCAATATCGAGAGATGGGTGATATGTTAGTGGAATTCATAACTGCAAGGACAGGTGAAAAACCACTGTTCTATCATGGTGGATGCAGTATTAAAGAACGTCAGGCAATGATTGACCGCTTCCAGAACAACCGCACAGACAAGATTTTCATACTTTCGCTCAAAGCCGCAGGTACAGGACTAAACCTGACAGCCGCAACCCACGTAATTCATTACGACCTTTGGTGGAATCCGGCCGTTGAAGCACAGGCTACCGACCGCGCCTACCGTATAGGACAAAAGAGCAATGTCATGGTTCACCGCTTCATCACCAAAGATACTTTCGAGGAACGCATAAATGACATGATACAGAAAAAGAAGCATCTGGCTGACATGACCGTATCAAGCGGTGAAAGCTGGATAGGCAAGCTAAGCAATAAAGAGTTACGAGAGATATTCGGCTGATAAAATACAATAATGTAAACATTTAGAATAATTTAGTGCTAATATGTTACATAAAAACAAAATATATATGAAATATCTCAAGTCCCTTCTCGTATGGCTATGCTTCATACCCACAGCAATACTAAATGGTGGATTCAGGGAATATGTATTAACCAAATATCTGGATACCGCATTAGCTACAGCCGCTAGCGGTATCCTGCTTAGTATCATGATACTGTTTATCACATGGCTGCTCCTTCCACGACTAGTCACACTTAATAGAAAAGAAAGTTTCATCGCCGGCATAATATGGACGCTGCTCACCGTTATATTTGAATTCACATCCGTAATAGGAACAGGTGTACCTATGAAAGAACTCATAGCAGCGTATAATCCGCTATCCGGAAATTTATGGATATTGGTAGTCCTGACGACAATGTTTGCACCGACAATAATATCAAGAATAAACAAACGATATGAATGAAAACAACTTCGACATAATATCCTGGCTGAAAGTTTTTCAAGAGAGACTTATCTCACTATTCGGCAACAGAATTAAGTTTTTCGGACTGCAAGGCAGTTACGGACGAGGCGAACAGACAGCCGACAGCGACATAGATGTGGTAATAATTCTTGACGAAGTAAATTTTAAGGACTTACAGAATTACCAGTCAATGCTTGACTCTTTCGATGAACATGACATGATATGCGGATTCGTATCCGGAGAAAGAGAACTGATTAACTGGGAAAAATCAGATCTCCTTCAACTGGTTCTTGATACGAAGTCCATAATCGGTACATTAGATTATCTGCAAAAAATATCTAGCGATGACGACATACGCCGCTCCGTTTTGACCGGAGCCTGTAACCTGTATCATGCCTGTTCCCATAATTTTCTTCATGCAAAAGATATAAACACCTTAGTCGGACTCTATAAAGCTGCACGTTTCACCGTACGCATGAAACATTTTCTTGATACAGGCTCTTACATCAGTTCAATGAAACTCCTGTCAGAACATGTCACAGATAAAGACCGTACTATACTGAATATAGCATCTGCAGATTTTCAAGAAAACGACTTTACCAAACGAAGCCACATATTGATTGAATGGGCTAGTGAAATAATAACCGAATATCACGGATAAATTCTTTATTTCATAAAAAATCTATTACTGATTATAATAATTACAACTGCTTTAGTTATATTTGTTTTGGTTCAATAGATTATAAACAATAATACTTCCAATACATATCATTATGAGAAACGACATAATTTCTTTCCCATGTACATGGAGTATGGGAGTTACGGCCATAACAGCCATAACAATCATTATTTTGGTAGCATCTACATATTTTATCTGGACAGATGATTTTCCGTCATCAATGCTTTGGCTCAAATACACGCTCATAGTTGTTTTTATAGCTACCATTATAGGTGGATTAGGCTATATGCCGATACGGTTAACTATTGGAAACGATAAAATAATTTTACACAGACTGTTTGGCGCTATTAATATACCTATAAAGGATATTATAGCAATAAAAGCCATACCAAACTCAGAAACAGCTTTTTCAATTAGAATATTCGGCAGCGGTGGCCTATTTGGATATTTATGAAAATTCAAAAATAAAAAATTAGGTAATTACACTATGTATGCAACCAATGTCAATGAATTAATCCTTATTCGTACAGACAGAAAGACGTATGTATTCAGTTGCAAGAACAGGGCTGAATTTATTGAGTCTTTATAACTAATAATAATATAATAAATGATATAGATACATGGCAAGCAACATTGACTTCATAGAGTTTATATGTTCTCAAATAAAAGAAATTGGAACAGTACGCTATCGCAAAATGTTTGGCGATTATATGATTTACCTCAACGAAAAGCCTATAATACTTGTATGTGACAATATAGCATACATTAAGAAGCACCCTTCTATTGCCGGATTAATGCAAGACTGCGAAGCAGGCATCCCATACAATGGTGCAAAGGAGCACTATATTCTGGACGTAGAACACAAACATCCTTTGGTTGATGTGATAAGTACATTGGAAAAGGTATTACCATTGCCCAAAGAGAAAAAAGTAAATAAGAAAGATTCACTCAAGAATATTCATCCTTTCCGTAAACTTCCTAACGTAGGGCCACAAACAGAGCAGGATCTTTTAGCAATGGGCTATACCACTATAGAGTCATTAAAGGGTAAAAAAGCTGATGATTTATATCAAGAAGAGTGTGGTTTACGTGGTTGCACAATAGATCGGTGCCAGCTTTATCTGTACAGAGCATTGGAATATTATATCAATACGGAAAAACCGGATACAGCTAAATATAAATGGTGGCACTGGAAAGATGAATACTTCTATCCTTCTCCATGCGGTGCCAGATGTGTGGAATGCCCATCTTTTCCAAAAGATTGCAAGGGATGCCGCAAAATAAAAGGCAAAGTATTTTGGCTTCAATATACAGGTGATGAAATATGTCCGATATGGAAATGTTGCCAAGAACAAAAACGTAAGAATTGTGGAGGCTGTCCGGAATTGCCTTGTGCCCGTTTCATGAAAGATCCTACATTATCAGATGAAGAGAATGAAGCCAATCTGAATAAGATGATTAACAATCTTACAAAAAAAGAATAGATATATGACAATATATTTCATGGAAACCAAAAGACTTATTCTCCGTCCGTGGATTGAAGCCGATGCTGAATCGCTTTATAAATATGCCAAAGATCCTGCTATTGGACCAATTGCAGGATGGCCACCACATACATCAGTTGAAAACAGTAAAGATGTAATACGAGAAATTTTATCTGCTCCTGAAACATACGCTGTAGTATTGAAAGAAACAAACGAACCTATAGGCAGTGTAGGCATCATGTTCGGTGACGGCGTACATAGTGCGGATATGCAGGAAGGTGATGCAGAAATAGGTTATTGGATTGGTGTTCCCTACTGGGGACAGGAACTTATACCGGAAGCAGTAAACCGCCTTCTGAAACGTTGTTTTGATGAACTTGATACAAAAAGAGTATGGTGCGGATATTATGACGGAAATTTAAAATCACGCAGAGTTATGGATAAATGCGGCTTCAAATATCATCATACAGAAGAAAGAAAGATTTCTCCTTTAGGTGACGAACGTACCGAACATTTTACATTACTAACTAAAGATGATTGGAATAAAAAGTAAAATTATGAATAAACAAATAAACTATAAAATTCGCCCACTTGAAGAAAAAGACATATATGATATGCAGAACCTATTCCGTTCCACAGTATTAAACATCAATATAAATGACTATACAAAAGAGGAAGTGGAAGATTGGGCTTCATGCGGTAACGACATTGAACACTGGAAAGAAATCCTATTTAATAATCAATTTATAGGAGCGTTCGACAAACAGGACAACCTGATTGGATATTCTTCAATGAACAAGAACGGTTATCTGCATTCCATGTTTGTACATAAGGACTGGCAAGGTAAAGGTATAGCGACTCTGTTACTTTCTGAAGTCGAAAATATAGCAAGACAATATAAAGTAAAAGAAATTACATCGGAAGTAAGCAAAACTGCACGTCATTTCTTTGAACACAAAGGATATGTTGTTGAATGCGAACAAAAACAGCAGGCAAACCGTTGGAAGTTGACGAATTATAAAATGAAAAAAGTTTTATGATATCTACTATTGCACAATGCGGAATGAATTGTGATTTGTGTTCTGCCTATCAAAGAGATAAAAAGAGATGTCCGGGATGCAGAAACCGCCAGCCTAAATGTGCTATAAGGAAATGCAATATTAAAGTGGAATATTGCTACGAGTGTGATAAATTCCCATGTATCAAAATCAAAAACCTTGATTTGAGATACAAAACCAGATATGCTATGAGCATGATAGAAAACCTTAGCTACATAAAAGAGCATGGAGAATCAGACTTTATGAGATGGCAAAACGAAAAATATAAATGTATCAAATGTGGAAAATTGCATACTGTGCATCACGAATGCCGAAACGGAAATCAGACGCATCAACCGCAACAGGATACATCATTATGAATATTACACTGGTATGAAATGGGGTGAGCCTCACCACTATAACCTGATGATTAACACCGGAAGCATAGGCCTTGAAACAGCCTGCCGACTGGTAAAAGACATTTACAGAAAGCTATAAAAAAACGAAAGGAGAACATCAGTTCTCCTTTTTTTCTTCGTATGGAATACGGTATGCCGTATAGAGTTCAAGCACCGCAGCAATGCTCAGACACAGAATCCACTCGTTATGATGCCAAACTATCATCATCACACCTGCTATGACCATCAGCATTGCTCCTATAAGCTGCTGCCTTTTCAATCGTCTGAGTACAATGTTCTTGCCGTAATAGCGTCCTGTCTTTGCCTGTATCCAGCCGAACATCAGAGCACCGGCGATATAGATATACGGTGCATATTCAAATTTCACAAACTGCATTATCAGTCCTGCGAAAAGGACTACTGCACCCGATATGGCTATTATATTGTCTGTCTTATTCATCTTCCAAATCCTGTTCAAAAATAAATATATCTTCGTTCTCCTTTTTCATCAGGTATTTTTCGCGGGCCACTTTCTCCAGTGCCTCAGGATTTGTGGATATCTCCTTCAGCAACTTGCTGTCGGCATCAAACTGTTTGCGATAGTGCCTTATCTCTGTATTCAGTCTGTTTATTTCAGCACGATGTTCCAAACGGCGTATCCAGCTGTTTTCATCCAGAACACCTATTATCAGCACAAACACGGCCAATGTGACACCGTATTTGTGAAGACGCACAAAATTCCATATATTTTCCAGTTTCTCTTTCATGACAAAAAGATTTATTGGCGCAAATATAAGCATTTAAAGCGGTATTTAGAAATTTGGGTTCTCTGTTTTTAGGTTGTCTTAAAAAGAAATACAAAGACAAAAGTCCAAATCTTACATACGGTATAATGAATTGTCGGCAGAAATAATTATCTTTGCCATTACTTTTTTAAACAAGAAAAACTAATCCTGATTATGGACAACTATATTGTATCAGCACGTAAATACCGCCCTGCCACATTCGACACCGTAGTGGGACAGCGTGCACTCACAACGACTCTGAAGAATGCCATCGCCAACAACAAGCTGGCTCATGCCTATCTTTTCTGCGGACCGCGAGGAGTAGGAAAAACCACATGTGCACGTATTTTCGCAAAGACCATCAACTGTCTGTCACCTAAACCGGACGGCGAAGCTTGCAACAAGTGTGAATCATGCAAGGCATTCAACGAACAGCGTTCATACAATATCCATGAGCTGGATGCCGCATCAAACAACTCTGTGGAAGATATTCGCTCGCTCATAGAGCAGGTACGCATCCCGCCACAGATAGGCAAATACAAGGTTTACATCATCGACGAGGTGCACATGCTGTCTACAGCTGCCTTCAATGCTTTTCTGAAAACCCTTGAAGAGCCGCCTCATCACGCCATATTCATCCTTGCCACAACAGAGAAACACAAGATTCTGCCTACTATCCTGAGCCGATGTCAGATATATGACTTCAGCCGAATCAGCGTAACAGACACTGTGGAACATCTTCAAAGTGTGGCACAGAAAGAAGGCATAGACGTTGAACCTGAGGCACTGACCGTAATAGCCCAAAAGGCTGACGGAGGTATGCGCGATGCCTTATCAATCTTCGACCAGGTGACAAGTTTCTCCAACGGGCATATCACCTACAAGAGCGTCATCGAAAACCTCAACGTACTTGACTACGAATATTATTTCAAACTGACAGACTATATTCTTGAAAACAAGGTTTCGGAATGTATGCTTCTGTTCAACGAGGTATTGAAGAAAGGTTTCGACGGCAATCACTTCATCACCGGACTTAGTTCACACTTCCGCGACCTGCTTGTGAGCCGCGACGAACAGACACTGCAACTCCTTGAAGTAGGTGCGTCAATCAGAGAAAGATACAAGGCTCAGGCACAGAAATGCGAGCAGAAGTTCCTCTACAAGGCAATGAAACTGTGCAACGACTGCGACCTGAACTACAGACAAAGCAAGAACAAACGCCTCCTGGTAGAATTGACACTGATACAGTTAGCACAGATAACATCCGAAGAAGATGATGCCGGCAATGGGCGTGGCCCTAAGCAAGTGATAAAACCAATCTTCAACCAGCAGACTGCTCCGGCCGCAACACAGCAACAACCTGTAAACCAGCAACAACCGGCTCATGTACAGAACATGCAGCAACCGGTACAGCAGAACACTTCAGAGCCTCAACCGCAATACGGCAACACCCACACCCAACAGCAGGAACACAAACTGCCTGACGGACTGAAAGTTGCTCAGGAAAAGAAAATTCCGGTGGTAAAAGGTGGGATACTCGGACCATCGATAAAACGAAGACCGCAGCATCAGGAAGAAACTGTAGCACAGAAGCCTGAAGCACAGATTCAGCAAGTAGAGAAAGAATGGGAAGACTATGTGGTGTATGATAAAGACCTCAACTACTACTGGAGAGAGTTTGCCACCCGACTGCCTAAGGAGGAAGCCGCTAATGCAGGACGAATGATGAACATGTCGCCGAAACTTCTTGACGACCAGACTACATTCGAGGTGGCAGTAGACAATGAGATGGTTCAGAAATACATGCATCAGCTGGCACCGCAGATAGAAAATCACTTGAGAGAACAGCTTCACAACAGAAAAATCAGGATGACTGTCCGCGTAAGTGCAGCCGATGAGAACATCAGAGCTTACAGCCATGTGGAACGCTTCCAGATGATGAGCAAGAAAAATCCTAATCTGCTAAAACTGAAAGAGGATTTCGGACTGGAGTTATCATAGAAACAGACATTTACATAAAAAGAAACAGCTTCATAAACTATCAATCAGAATGTTTATGAAGCTGTTTCTTTTGGGTATATGCGATAAAATTACAAATCGTGATTGCGCATACGATACTCTGCCAGTTCCTCATATTTCGTTCCAGGACGTCCGTAGTTGCAGTAAGGATAAATCGAGATACCTCCACGCGGAGTGAATATACCTGTCACCTCGATATACTTAGGGTCCATCAGTTTGATAAGGTCCTTCATTATAATATTAACACAGTCCTCATGGAAATCACCGTGATTTCTGAAGCTGAACAGATAGAGTTTCAGACTCTTGCTCTCCACCATCTTCACGTCAGGCAGATAGCTTATGCGTATTTCCGCGAAGTCCGGCTGTCCGGTGATAGGACAAAGACTTGTAAACTCAGGGCAGTTGAAACGTACCCAATAATCATTCTCAGGATGCTTGTTCACAAAAGCCTCAAGCACCTCCGGGGCATAGTCCTGACGATAGACAGTACTGCCTCCAAGCAATGTCAGTTCTTCTTTTCTTTCCATTATATCAAATTCCTAAACATATTTACCGTAACACGTTCGTGTAACGGGTGGAACACGTACGTGTAACGAGCGGAACACGAACGTGTCACGCGCGGAACACCTACGTGTCACGCCAAGTGTTTCTATTCATTCTTCAGAACGAAACGATACATTTATACTACTTTTCTTTAGAGTTAAGATATTTCTCCAGTCCCTCACGGCGCAACTTGCATGCCGGACAATGTCCGCATCCGTCACCCTGCACACCGTTATAGCATGTCAGAGTTTCGTTTCTTATCAAATCAAGCACTCCAAGCTCGTCCGCCAAGGCCCATGTCTGAGCCTTGTCTATCCACATCAGCGGAGTGTGAATCACAAACTGCTCGTCCATAGCAAGGTTAAGAGTGACGTTGAGCGATTTTATAAACGAGTCTCTGCAGTCGGGATAACCGCTGAAGTCTGTCTGCGAAACTCCTGTCACCAGATGGCTGATACCATGCTCGCGCGCATAAACAGCAGCTATACTGAGGAAGAACAGGTTTCTTCCCGGCACGAAAGTATTGGGGAAAGAGCCTTCCGGTTTCTCCTCGTCCATCACGATGGAAGTATCAGTAAGAGAGTTCTTGCCAAGATGACCGATGAACGATACATCCATTGCATGAAAATGCACCCCTGCCCTTTCGGCAATCCCTCTCGCCAGTTCCACCTCTTTCACATGTTTCTGACCATAGATGAAACTAAGCGCATAAACTTCCTTGAAATGTTTCTTTGCCCAGAACAGGCAAGTTGTAGAATCCTGACCGCCACTGAAAACTACCAGTGCGGCCTCATTGTTCATAGTCATAATCAAATCTCCTTAATCTTCAATACATTATACGAGATGTTCTCATCATACACATCGCTATCGTCCACACGCTTGATGTAGTTCACCACCCTGATAGTCACAGGGAGAATGATGATTTCATAAAGCGTTTTCAGAACCACCTGCACAACCATCATCTTCAACAACTCGTTCACAGGCATCAGTCCACCGAAAGCCAACGGGAAGAAAATGATTGAATCGGCACCCTCGCCGGCCAAAGTTGAAACAATGGCACGGGCAGAAAAGTTCTTTCCGTGCGAAGCAATCTTCATCTTGCTCATAACGAAAGCATTGATGAATGAACCTACAAGGAAAGCTGTAAGACTGGCTGCCGCGATACGCGGAGCAAGACCGAACACGAAATCGAATGCCTGTTCGCCTTCCCAGAAAGAAGCCGCAGGAAGAGCCACTGCCACTTTACCAAGGGCTACGACCATGAAGTTCATAAGGAACCCCATCCAGATGATAAGACGCGCCTTGCGGAAACCCCAGACTTCGGCAATACAGTCATTGATAATGTAAGAGATTGGAAAAACTATCAGTCCGGCAGTTACGGAAATCGGACCGAATTGTACGACTTTGGCCTCTAAAAGATTGGCAGCCACAAGGCAGACACAAAACACAATACCCAAGACCATGAAAGGTACTGATACGAGATTTTCTTTTTTCATCGTTCCTGTTTTTTACGTGGTGTTCTAGAATACACGGCCGCTATTCACGGCATCGCATGTTAATGATTTCTGTTTTTTTTATTCGGGCGCAAAAGTACAGAGTATTTGCGATATATGCAAGAAAAAGTTATAATTAAAGAATCGCGGCTATTTTTCTAATATCATTCAGTTTATCCATTAATGAACTATTCTTACGAGCAACCTGTAAATTATAATCAGTCTGCATCCTTACCAAAACATCTGCATTAATCCCCAAAGCAGCTTCAAGAAAAAGCGCAAACTCAGTAGTAATAGGACGTTTGGCATTTAATATTTCATTCAAAGCAGAATAAGACAGACCAAATTTTTTGGCAAAATCCTTCTGTATGATACCTCTACACTCCAATTCTTCCTTTACCAACTCTCCTGGATGATATGGTCGGAACGATTGTAAATTATTTGCTGATATTCCCATAATAATTCCTTTATTTATAATGATTTGATATATCTACCAATGAGCAGATTTCTACTATTGTCTGATTTTCAGAATTTGTTATTTCACGAAACTCCAATCTGTATTGATTATTAATTCGTAAAGAAGAAAGACCTTTCTTATCTCCTTTCAACTTCTCGTAATTCAAAGCCTTATATGGATACAAATCTTCCATTCGAGAAGCATTTAACAGAGCCTTCACGCACTTCAAATATCCATTTATTACCTGTGGCTGAAACCGATGTTTCTTATCATCTGTTTTTCCTTTTTCGTAAAGCTCCGCCAAATACTCTTTTTCAAATTCTACATTCATATCAATAATTTTGAACAATACAAAAGTAATACACACTTATCTAATTCGCAAATAATGCGAATTATTTTTTATATTAATGTAGTTTGAAATAATTTATCAATTGAAAACATCAAATTTCTCACATATTATAACTACCTTTGGTTTTAAACTATATTAATAGCTATAAAATTAACCATATGACCAAAAACAACCTACTTACAGAACAACTGAAATATACAGGCGAGAACATATGTCCTACCAAGATAAATCTGTGTTCATATAAGAAAGATTCCATCACATTTCACAAGGATATAGAATTCGAGCACCTTCAGGAATTAATGAACGAGGACGAAATAAACTGGATACAGATTACCGGTATGCAGGATACGGATAAAATTAAAAATATATGTCAGACCTTCTGTGTCGATTTTCTGACTACTCAAGATATCCTTAATCCGGAACATCTTACAAAAGTGGAAGAACACGATGATTACAATGTCATTATCATCAAGCTCCTGACGATGAATAAGGATAGAGATTATGAACCTATGCAGTTATGTATCATTCAAGGCAAATCATATGTTCTAACATTCGTAGAAAAAGAAACAGACTTCTTCAATGAAATTCTTTCGGCGCTAAACAAAAACACCTTGAAAATCCGTCACCGCCAGTCGGACTATCTGCTCAGCGTAATACTGAACAGTTCTATGGCAAACTTCATGTCCGTACTGACAACAATGGAGGATGAGCTGGAAGATATGGAAGAAGCTTTAATTGTTCCTCACAATCCGGATGCGCCGGGAATAGAAAACATACAGAAATACAGGAAAAACTACCGTATAATAAAGAAATGTATATTCCCAATGAAGGAACACATAAACAAGCTGTTTCATGCCGACAACGAACTGTTGAACGAACAGCAACGTCCGTTCTTCAACGATGTGAACGACCACCTGCAATTCGTACTTCAGACAATGGAAAGCTGCCGCGACCTGATAACGGCTATCGTAGACCTATATATTTCAAGAAACGACCAGCGACTGAACGACATAATGAAACAGCTCACCATCGTTTCCACCATCTTCATTCCTCTGACATTCCTTGCCGGAATATGGGGAATGAACTTCGAATGGATGCCTGAACTTCACTGGGAATACGGATACCTTTTTGCATGGACACTGATGCTGACTATGGGTATCTCACTTTTCTTCTTTTTCAGACACAAAAAATGGTAACAGACTATGCGTAAACAGGAATTATACAATAAGGTTATAGAATATTTTGAGAAGGCAATGCCTGTAGCAGAAACCGAACTACATTACTCAAACCCTTTTGAACTGCTCATTGCAGTGATACTCAGCGCGCAATGTACGGACAAGCGTGTAAACATGATAACTCCCCCGTTATTTCACGACTTCCCTACTCCGGAAGCCCTTGCCGCAAGCACTCCGGAAGTGATATTCGAATATATCCGCAGTGTGAGCTACCCAAACAATAAGGCCAAGCACCTCGTCGGAATGGCAAAGATGCTCGTAAGCGAATATAATAGCACAGTGCCGGACACACTGGAAAAACTTGTGAAACTACCTGGTGTGGGCCGCAAGACTGCAAATGTGATACAAAGCGTGGTTTTCAATAAAGCCGCAATGGCAGTAGATACACATGTGTTCCGCGTAAGCCACAGGATAGGTCTGGTACCAAAATCATGCACCACTCCGCTCGCCACTGAAAATTATCTGATGAAATATATTCCAAAGGATATTGTTCCAAAAGCTCATCACTGGCTGATACTGCACGGAAGATATGTCTGCATTGCACGTTCGCCTAAATGTTCGGAATGTGGATTAAACGGAATATGTAAAGAATCCCTTAAAGTCAAACCTGAATAAATTATTCATATCAACATCAATAAACTCAAACAAGAAATAGTATTACACCATGAAAAGATTAAATCTTTTATTATCAGCCTTATTTATAAGTCTGACTTGTTCCGCCCAAGAATCATTATGGGGTGGACAGAACATCACTTCGCCTGAAATACATCCGGACAATACCGTAACTTTCCGTTTTCATGCACCCAAAGCAGTTCAGGTAAAAGTTACAGGCGACTTCCTGCCTACTGTAAAAATGGATACTCAGTTCGGCAAGGTGGACGTACCGGGAAACGCCGAGCTGAAAGAAGGCAAAAACGGTGTTTGGGAATATACCACTCCACAACCTCTGGCTTCAGAACTTTACAATTATTCGTTTATAGTTGACGGTCTGAAAGTGACAGATCCGAACAATGTCTATGTGAGCCGTGATGTAGCATCAGTTTTCAACATATTCATAGTCAAGGGAGAACCTGGCGACTTATACAGCGTAAACAAGGTTCCTCACGGAACTGTAACGAAGCGCTGGTATCACAGTGAAGCCTTAGGCTATGACCGCCGACTGACAGTCTATACCCCTGCAGGCTATGAAAACAGCAACAAGCGATATCCTGTGCTTTATCTGCTTCACGGAATGGGTGGCGACGAAGATGCCTGGACCACTCTTGGAAGGACAGCACAGATAATGGATAACCTTATAGCTCAGGGAAAGGCAGAACCTATGATAGTGGTTATGCCAAACGGAAATGTAGATCAGGAAGCTGCTCCGGGAGAATCGTCTTTAGGAATGTACAAACCAACTATGAATCTTCCCAGAACAATGGAAGGCACCATGGAGACAACCTTCCCTGAAATAATGAAATTCATAGAGAAGAATTACAGAGTTGAGAATAAAAAATCCAGACGTGCTATAGCAGGTCTATCAATGGGTGGATATCATTCTCTTCATATTTCCAAAGAATATCCGGATAAATTCGATTATGTAGGTCTTTTCTCTGCAGCAATACTTCCCGATAAGGAAAAAGATTCAGATATCTACAAAAACATGGAAGAGAAACTGGCTAAACAGTTCAATAAGGCTCCTAAACTTTACTGGATTGCGATAGGAAAGACAGACTTCCTGTATGATGCCAACGTGGAATACAGAAAGCTGCTTGACAAACACAACTACAAATATGTGTATAGAGAAAGCGACGGCGGACACATCTGGCGCAACTGGAGAATTTATCTGTCTGAATTCGCTACAATGATTTTCAAATAATACTTCCGAGACTAGCATGATTAGTTTTTTCAGTAAAAACATTGCCGTAATACTGTTTATAGTATTGTCATTGATTTTTGGAGGATGTATCGGATATTCATTAATAATATTTTTCGGCAAGGAGCAAGGTTTTGTTTCTCTTATTACGAATCTGTTGCTTTCATTCCTGATAATGATTGTATGTATCTTCATGCAGATAATAATACATGAAACGGGACATCTTACTGTAGCTCTGACGCGCGGATGGAAATTCATTTCCTTTATGGCATTCGGTTTTATACTGACCAGGCGTAACGGACACTACAGAATCTCCACCATGAAACTTGCCGGTGCCGGAGGGCAATGCCTTCTGCTCCCCCCAGAAAAAGGGGACTCGGATTTCGGAATTATGCTTTACAATCTTGGGGGTGTAATGTTTAATCTGATGTTTTCCGTCATTAGTGGGGTATTGCTGTGGACATGCAACGAGTCGCTGACCCCATATCTGAATATATTCCTGATGCTGTTTTCCGGTGTTGGGATATGCTTTTTTCTGGTAAACGGTATTCCTTCCACTTTCTCAGGTATCCCAAACGACGGTTACAATATATTGCGACTCAGAGAAGACAAGTTCTCCACACAGGTGTTTCTGGATTCACTCCGTTTTCTGGCAAAAACACAAAACGGCAAAAGACCTCATGAAGCTATGGAAGAGTATTATTCCGACAATAAACGGCTTGACATGTCGTCTCCGTTTCATGTCTGTGCCCTTACCATGGATCTAGCAGTGGCACTCGACAGACTGGACTTCGATAAAGCACATAATCTGATAGCCTTAGCTGAAGAAAGATGGAATGAAATAATTCAGATATACAAAAACGAAATAGCAATGGAACGTCTGTTCCTCAATCTGATAGACAATGGCGAGATAAGCAAAATCGAAGAGGCAATCAATGACAAGAACATTATGAATTACTTGAACCAGAATGCCACATTCCGGCCTTCCGCGTTAAGAATCCAATATGCCATTGTCCTGATTTACGATAAAGACCGTGAAAAGGCAGACAAGATTATGGAACGTTTCAACACAATTTCTGAGAGTTATTATAACGTGGGAGATGCCTTATGCGAGAAAGCTCTGATGAAATACACTTCCGGACTTTATGGAGACATAAGCAAGCAGTAAGTTTTCTTTATAAAAAGCGGAAAGAGCAACCTAAGCCTTAAAGCCTTGGTTGCTCTTTCCGCTTATATCAGAATAAGACGATACCCACCGACAATGCCGAGAACTCCGGACCATACGTAGTGTCAAGCACCTTACATGGACTATACTTTACATAGAGCCCTAAAGTATTGAAACCGAATGAAGCCTGAATGTCAACTGTTACAGGAGTCTGATGAATATTATCATCCGTCAGTTTATGCTTTTCTCCATTCAGTTTGTAACGCGTTTTCATACTGGCATGCGTATTAAAATTGATAATCGGTCCGAAACTGAAGTTGAAGTTATTATTCGTTTTATGAGTAAACATAACCGGAACAGACCAACTGAATACCTTGATACGTGAGAATTGAATATCAGCACCTTCAGGATAAACACCGATAGACATATCCGTACCAGGCTCTTTTATGAAGCGCTGCTTGCCAGTCATACGGTAATTACGCCAACTGCAAGCCACCCCTATGGAAAGAGATGTATTTGTTCGCCATGGATAATATTCCCACCCAAACGTAGGTGTTGTGATTTCCCACGAAGAGCCCATAGTTACATCCATATTGTCAGGAGCTCCCTGAACTGTGGAAAGTCCTATCTTAAAGTTCTTGACTACAAATGCGTTACGTTTGCGCTTCTGTTCTTCAGTATGCTTTCTGAACGGGATATTAAAATCCCAGTCACTGTTACGCTCCTTTGTAACCGAAACATCCGAAGGGGATATTTCCACCTCACGGACATAACGGAAACCCGGATTGTCTTTCTTGCCGTCAATTTCCACCGTCAGACGATTATCGGATTCTGTTATTGTAACCTTATCGGGATTTTCAATACTCATTACCTTCAATGAGTCACTACTTTCAGCAAACCCGCCTGCCGCAATCAGCAATGTTGCTACAAGCAAAATCATTTTCTTCATATCTATATAATGTTTTATTTGTTTCTTCCTACTTAAACATCTGCTTCAGTTCTTCCAGCGTAACCTGCCCTTCCATGTACACCACAGTAACCTCAGGTTTCTTTTCACCGTCAGGAACCACAGAGGTATTCCTAAAGAAAAGATAACGGTAACTTTCATCCTGCGGCGGGAAACAATAGAAACCATAATACAACTGTGTACCAATTTTCCCAACTTCCTTATCAACCGCCGTTTCCGCATCCTTAACGACAAGTGCTTCTATCTCATCCGACAATGCCGGAGCATCTGTCACTGTCAGACTACGGAAAAGTGTCAGATGATATTTCTTCAGTTCCTTACCTTTGATAAGAACTTCTACCGCCCTCTTGTCATGCTTGAAGCGACCGTCGAACAAGGTTTCCACATGCATACCCTTCTGTGCCGACATAGGCAGCACAGCCAGCATAGTAATTCCCAGTATAATCAATCGTCTTATCATATCTCATTATTTTTTAGTTTTCAACTGATGTTCCAATTGTCTGAAAGATGTCCGACAATTGTTCCTGAACCGTTTCCTGTGGCAAATCATGTCGCACTTTATCAATGGATTTCATAGCCTCCGAAAAAACTATTTCCTTATCAGTGTAACGCTCGCCGTTGATATAGGCCACACAGACGTTGGTTCTTGCAGCCATCTGCCATACAGCAGTCAAGGCCAACACGCCCGTAATAGCTGCGGCTGCCGCATAATATCTAAACCGTACGCCTCGTGTACGCTGTCTGTTATGTATGGCACGTCCTGTGGCGACAAATCCCATTACGGCACGAAGTTCGTCGAACTCCTTCCCTTGCGAAGCCGGTGTGGCGAGAAAACGTGCCAATGCTTCTTCTTCAACATCTGTTGTCTGGGCTTCAAAGTAGCGTTCCGCCAACTCTTTCCACTGCTGATAACTTCGTTCGTTTTCTTTCATCGTTCCATCTGTTTTAAATAACAATCCCTGATTTCTTTTCTTGCTCTCGACTGTTGCATCCGCACAGCCGGTTCCTGCATTCCGAGTATATCGGCTATTTCATTATACTTTTTTCCTTCATACTCTTTCATTCGCAGAATCTGTTGTTGCAGAGGTGTCAGCCTGAGTTCTATGATACGTTCCAACGTGCGGAAACGCTCTTCTCTCTCAAGACTCTCATCAGCCTGGTCGCAAACGGATTCATCCCTGTTCTCATCCAACTCTACAGTAGGAATATTGTTCCTCTTGCGCAGTGTGTCAATACACAGATTCTTCACCGTCACTACCGTAAGCGCCTCCGCTTCCTCGCGCGAACCGATCTGGTCAGCATGTCGCCACAACCGGAAGAAAGCCTCCTGGAGTGCATCGTCGGCATCCTCCTTATTGGGAAGGAAACGCATTGCAAGCCTGAGAAAATTCTTCCTCAGTTCAGTAAAAGTCGATGTCAGTGTTTCTTTACTCATGCTTTTTATCGGATCCCTACTATTCGTTTTCAAAAAGGTAAACGTAAAGATATAGGTTTTGTAACAGAGAATATGAATATTTTTTATTTTTATCTGGGAATTTCATTATTTGACAGCAATTACATTCCTGATAAAAATATCCTCAAAGCTTTGTCAAATTCAAAGAAAGAACATATATTTGCAAATGTAACGCATTGATAATTAATATATTAAATATAATAATAAATAAAAAATGAATATGGAATTAAAAGAGAAAATCAAGAACTTCAATTTAAGAGAACAGGAAGGAATAGACAAGGATGACAGGAACGGTAAAATATCTGAAGCTTTCAAGCCTATTGCAGAAACTATACTATCGGGATATTTTAAAGTTACAAAAAACAACAGTGACTCTTATGTAACCGTACATCCTACTTGCGTTGAGATGTATTACCATGAGGAAGGAGAAGGTGAAGATAAGATTAAGGACTATCTTGTTTATCATAGAGACAGTAATGATGGGAAAAACAAGAAAGATATATTTCCGCTCGGAATTCTACATAATCATGTATCCGGTATAGACCTGACATTTGAAAGAAAAGGGAATGACGGTAAAGCGATTCGTTTTTCCGCATTGATTAGAGAATTTTGGGTTAATATGGAGAACAAGAAAGAAGAGGAAGATAAATATAAAATGAAGGGTATAGATGGTAGCAGTGAAAACAAGCCAGACAATAAGCCTACGCATTTATATGATGCTTTGTATTCTCAGTTCTCGGTTTTTGACGGATTCAGCGTGAAATGGGAAGACGGTAAAGAAAAAAAAGAAGTTAGATGTATAGGAACAAGAATCAATGTACCCGAATACAAAACCAATACAGAAAAAGCAGAACCGGAAGGTAATAAAGAAAACAATACGCTTAACGGTAAATACAAACAATGCCAAAGAATGTGGAGATACTCAATAAACGAAGATTGATATGATACCAGATTACCAATGTAACACAGTCTATTTTTCAGAATGGCTTAAAAACGATTATCCTGATATATACCATGGATTGGCAAGGATATTGAACAGGCATAATGTAGCCTATGACATCATCCCAAACACAAAGGATGTCTGGTGCAGGGACTACATGCCGCTACAGCTTGATAAAGATAGATACCTATGCTATGAATACAAGCCAGATTACTTGATGAAAAGTGCAAGCAACCGGAAATATATTACAGATTCACTGGACATATGCCGGGACATGCAATTAAAGATAAAGGAAACTCCTCTAATCATAGACGGAGGTAATATCGTTAAAGTTGGAAACAAAGCAATAATGACAGAAAAGGTCTTTGTAGAAAATCCGACAGTAAATGAGAATACTCTAAAAAATCTTTTAGAGGAACAGATGGAATGTGAAATCATCTTCATTCCTTGGGACAGAGCAGAAAAATATGGTCATTCTGATGGGATAATCAAGCCTATTTCCGACAATTCCATACTTATGACTAACTATCACGACTTTGACAAGGAATACAGCAATGAAGTGATAAATAGGCTTTCCAATAAGTTTGATATAAAGATACTGTCCTATGATGTCAAAAAAACTGCTCCGGAAAGTTGGGCCTACATTAATTTCCTGACTATTGGAAATATAATTGTATTGCCAACTTTAGGGAAAGAAGAGGACGGGCAGGCATTGGAACAGATTAAAGTGTATTACCACAATTACACAATCGAACAACTCAATATTTCTGATTTGGTAAAGGATGGAGGTGGTCTCAACTGCGTAAGCTGGTGTAGATATGCAAACGAACAGGAAACAAGATATCTGAAACTGTACAATATCCTTGATTATGAAGACGATTCAACAAGAAACCGCATGTTCACCAATGAAGAAATAATCTTTATGTGTAAACATAATTTAAGAAAATTTGCCGACAAATTTCCGGGAATAGCCGAATACTACATGAAATGTCTGGATGATTAATACGCAAAATGAGCAACCCAAGCCCCAGCCCCGGTTGCTCATTTTTTCAATCACCGCAATATTAAAATCAATGATTATGACACTCATGCCCATCCTCGCCATGATGGCTGCATGCCTCACCGGAGTCTTTCAACTCGCCTTTGAGGTAAGCCTCAACAACATCCATTACGGGACCGCTGCAACCTCTCACAACCTCGATTCCGCAAGATGACAGTTTGTTGAGGGCACCCATACCCATATTGCCGGCAAGCATAAGTGTCACGCCGCCTTCCTGAAGCTGGTATGCTATGTTCGACTTGCAGCCGCATCCTTCAGGTGAAGGCATGATTTCTGTTTTTGCAACTTCATTATTATCATTGACAGTTATAATCGTGTAGAACGCACAATGTCCGAAATGGTCGTCAATATTGCCATTTCTTGTAGGTAATGCTATTTTCTTCATATATCTATAAATTTAAAATAATACTTACATTTTTTCTCCATGACCGCACGCGAAGAACTCACTCAAAAGTTCCGGTACGGGCAGACCTTCGCACTTCAGTCTCTCCATACACTGCATGGCCTCCGTTGTGAGAGAGAAATAAATCTGACGTTTGTCCTTGTCGCCGAAATCCCTTATCAGAAATCCCTTGTCCTCTATCGAGCGAAGGACTTTTGAGAGGTGCGACGACTTAAATCCCGTGATTTGTGAAATCTCTCCTGCGGCAACTTTCCTGCTGCCAATGCTGCACATCACCATAGCCTCGTTGAGTGATATGCCGTAAATCTCCATAAGGCTATCCTCCAGTTCGGTGATAGCCTTATAAAGTTCACGCATCTTGCATATACATGATATCTTCTCCATGCGTCAGATAAACAGATTTACGTTAGACTCCTGTGCCCGGTCCATGTATGTGGCTACTCCGCCTATCGTTACATTGTCGAGCAACTCTTCTTTCTTAACTCCCATTACGTCCATCGACATCTGGCAGGCAATAAACTCTACACCATTGTCGATAGCCTGTTGTCTGAGGGATTCCAGCGATTCGATACCCTTGTTCTTCATGATGTATCTCATCATCTTCGAGCCGATACCGCCCATATTCATCTTCGAGAGTTTAAGTTTCTTCGAGCTTGAAGGCAGCATCATGCCGAACATCTTGCCGAAGATGTCTTTCTGAACACTCGGCTTGCGTTCCTTCTTGATGGCATTCAGTCCCCAGAATGTGAAGAAGATAGTAACTTTCTTTCCTGTAGCAGCCGCTCCGTTGGCCAGTACGAATGTGGCAAGAGCCTTGTCGAGGTCATCGCTGAAAAGGATAAATGACTTTCCGTCTGCCGAAGGCTGCTGCTTTACAGCCTCTGCGGCACATGCCGTAGCCTTCTCAATTACCACCTTATATATACCTGCAGAAGGTGAAGAAGATATAAACTTATTACCCGTAGTGCGGCACCATGATTCCGCGTCTCTCGGAAAACCGGCATCTGTAGCCGACATCTCAAGTCTTTCGCCCGGTTTAAGTCCTTCCATTGTCTTCTTCAGTTTCAATATCGGACCGGGGCACTGCATACCGCAGGCATCAACCTTTATGGTCTTTGCTTCGCTCTGTTCCACTACACACGAACATGCCTCTTTTGCCTCGGCTGCACACTTCATGGCATCATCACCTGGAGTACAGACTTTTGTCACGGCTGCCTTGTATGTCTTTACACCGCCTATCAGATTACGCACATCCTTGAATCCGTTTTCCTTCAGGATGTTAGATGCAAGATAACCTCTCAACCCTACTCCACAATACAGGAACACAGGTTTGTCAGTCGGTATCTCGCCCATTCTGTCGCGCATATCGTCAAGAGGGATATTTATCGAGCCGTGGATATTGCCCAAAGAATATTCGTCAGGAGTTCTCACGTCTATAAGAGTGACTTTAGATAAATCCGCATCACGAAGTTCACGCCAGTAAAGTGGAGTCATCTTGCCCGAAAGGATGTTTCCTGCCACATAACCTGAAACCGCTACAGGGTCTTTGGCTGACGAGAACGGTGGAGCGTACGCATGTTCCAGTCTTGTAAGGTCATACACTGTACCTCCGTTTTTCACTACCAGAGCATACTCGTCTATACGCTTGTCCACACCGTCATAACCCACAATCTGCGCTCCGTACAGACGACCGTCCTTCGGAGAGAAAGTAATCTTTATATCCATCTGCAACGCTCCGGGATAATAACCGGCGTGTGAGCCTGAATGTATAGCAGCCGAAAGATACGGTATTTCCATCTGTTTCAGACGCTTTGCAGGAAGACCTGTAGAAGCTACCGTAAGGTCGAACACCTTGGCAATGGCTGTTCCTATAGAACCTTCGTATTTCACCTTGTTGCCGAACACCATATTGTCGGCCACGATTCTTGCCTGACGGTTTGCCGGTCCTGCAAGGAAGTTAAGCCATGGCTTGCCTGTTACGGGATGAGGAAACTCTATGGCATCGCCCACCGCATATACATCGGCATCCGATGTCTGAAGATATTCATTCACATATATACCCTTCATCTCGCCCAGTTTCAATCCTGCCTCTGCCGCAAGTCTTGTCTCGGCACGTACACCGATAGAAAGTATCACCAATTCGGCAGTAAGCGAAATTCCGGACTTGAAGTTTACATCAAGCGAAGTGCCGTTGTCCTTGAAAGACTCAACCGCCTGTTCAAGATACAGCTTCACGCCCTGCTGCTGCAGATGTTCGTGCACGAGTGCCGCCATGGAATAGTCGATAGGTCCCATCACCTGATTTGCCATTTCCACTACAGCCACTTCCATTCCTGCGTGTCTGAGGTTTTCAGCCATCTCAAGACCGATAAAACCACCGCCTACTATCACGGCACGTTTTACAGTGTTCTTGCTGATATATTCTTTAATTTTGTCAGTATCGTTAACGTTTCTCAAAGTGAATATGCCTTTGCTGTCTATTCCCTGCAACGGCGGAACTACGGGTGTTGCTCCCGGCGACAACAGAAGTTTGTCGTACTGCTCAGTATATTCCCTGCCGTCCTTGGTACGCACATCGACTGTCTTCTTCTTCATGTCAACCGATACAACTTCCGAATTTGTTCTAACGTCGATATTGAATCTCTTGCCGAAAGCCTCCGGAGTCTGCACGAAGAGTTTATTCCTGTCGTCTATCACTCCGCCTATATAATATGGCAATCCACAGTTGGCATACGAAATGTACTGCCCTTTCTCGAACATGACAATCTCAGCCTTCTCCGTGTTTCTGCGAATTCTTGCCGCTGCAGTGGCACCTCCTGCCACACCTCCCACTATTAGATACTTCATAATGTATTATTATTTTATTCACCACTTAAAAAGTATTTTCCATTGGAAACTTTTGCAAAGAAACAACTATTTTTCAAATAAACAAAATGATTAACATTTATTACGGTTGTAATAGAAAGAATTAATCACACGAATAAAAACTTATCATGGGCATGAAATAAAACATTTTGATTCGACATTTTCTATAAATATAGATTATTTATATGTATATACAACTTATATTTATATAGATACAACTTGTGTTTTTATAAATATAAGTTGTATTTATAGATTTGGTAAGGTTATTTGCATATTTATGACTTGAAACCATATAATAGAAAAGCCGCTGAAGAATTATCTCCAACGGCTTTAATAATATTATCATTATATCTATCAATCTTCCATCAGCTTGCGGTAACGTACCCTCTTAGGTTCTACATTACCCATGCGCTTCATCTTGTTTTCTTCGTATTCAGTATATGAGCCTTCGAAGTAGAATACTTCGCTATTGCCTTCGAAAGCAAGGATGTGAGTACAGATACGGTCGAGGAACCAACGGTCGTGGCTGATTACTACGGCACATCCCGCAAAATCCTCAAGACCTTCTTCAAGGGCACGAAGAGTATTTACGTCGATATCGTTGGTAGGCTCATCGAGAAGCAATACATTACCTTCTTCCTTCAGTGCCATTGCAAGGTGAAGACGGTTTCTCTCACCACCTGAAAGCATTCCGCAAAGTTTTTCCTGGTCGGCACCTGAAAAATTGAAGCGGCTCAGGTATGCGCGGGCATTGACATCGCGGTTACCCATGCGGATAAGGTCGTTTCCACCGCTTATCACCTGATATACAGACTTGTTAGGGTCGATATCCTTGTGCTGCTGATCGACGTATGCCACTTTTACAGTTTCTCCTACTTCGAATTCTCCCTTGTCAGGAGTTTCAAGTCCCATAATAAGACGGAAGAGGGTTGTCTTACCGGCACCGTTAGGACCGATGACACCCACTATACCGTTAGGCGGAAGCATGAAGTTGAGGTCGTCGAACAGAAGTTTGTCGCCGTATGCCTTGGCCACGTGCTTGGCTTCAATAACCTTGTTACCGAGGCGTGGTCCGTTAGGAATGAAGATTTCAAGTTTTTCTTCCTTAGCCTTAACGTCTTCGTTGAGGAGTTTGTCGTATGAGTTAAGACGTGCCTTACCTTTGGCCTGACGTGCCTTAGGAGCCATGCGCACCCATTCAAGCTCGCGTTCGAGAGTCTTGCGGCGCTTGCTGGCAGTCTTTTCTTCCATCTCCATACGTTTGGTCTTCTGTTCAAGCCAGCTTGAATAGTTACCCTTCCATGGAATACCTTCGCCACGGTCGAGTTCAAGTATCCATCCTGCAACGTGGTCGAGGAAGTAACGGTCGTGGGTAACGGCAATTACTGTACCTTCGTACTGCTGCAAGTGCTGTTCCAACCAGTCGATACTTTCAGCGTCAAGGTGGTTGGTAGGCTCGTCAAGAAGGAGGATATCAGGTTTCTGAAGAAGGAGACGGCACAATGCCACACGGCGGCGTTCACCTCCGGAGAGGTTCTTCACCAACTGGTCTTCAGGCGGACAGCGCAGTGCGTCCATGGCACGTTCCAGCTTGCTGTCGAGGTTCCATGCATCGGTAGCATCGATTATGTCCTGCAGTTCTGCCTGGCGCGCGAAGAGTGCGTCCATCTTCTCAGGGTCTTCGTAATATTCCGGCAGACCGAATTTATTGTTGATTTCTTCATACTCTGCCAGTGTATCTACGACCTGCTGAACACCTTCCATTACTACTTCCTTCACTGTCTTGGTATCGTCCAGCTGCGGTTCCTGAGCGAGATATCCCACTGAATATCCAGGCGAGAATACCACTTCGCCCTGGTAGCTTTTCTCGATACCGGCAATGATTTTCATCAAAGTTGACTTACCGGAGCCGTTCAAACCTATGATACCGATTTTGGCTCCATAGAAAAAGGATAGGTAGATGTCTTTCAATACCTGCTTGTTGTTCTGGAATGACTTGCTCACTCCGACCATTGAAAAGATAATTTTTTTGTCGTCTGCCATATTCTTTATTTATTTAATTGTTGAATTGCTTAGTGTTCTTTTCTGATAATATCTGCGTGTAAACAGAAGATAGCCTAACAGACCCGCCATACATATCACGCCTGACAGTGTCAAAGGTTCGGATTCATAGTATCTGCATACAAAGAATCCCAATGCCACTCCCATCATTATGCCTATTTCCCACATCAGCTGATATGTGTGGTACCCTGTACCGCGCTCGCAATGCTTCGGCAACTTAATCATTATCTTCAGGTACTGGCACATGGCGGAAGCCACACCCAGTCCCATCATTACTCCGGCTGCACAGAGGACAATATGATGCTGATATGACGAAACTATATAAACTGACAATGTCATGAATATATATCCTGTCACAATCCGCACTATATCATCGGCTTTCTTCTTTATCTGCTTGGGTATGAACCAGAAGATTGCAAACCCAAGGACAATACAAAGATAGAAAAAATAATCGGATTTACCGGCAAGTACCGTTCCCAAAACGAAAGGTACAGTCATCATATTTATTCCCGGGGGGATATTGCGGAAAAGGATGAACCTGTCGAAAGAGAAAAACGGTGGTTCAAGCGGGGCACGGAAACAGATTTCTATCATAGATACAAGAAACAATGCCACCCCGGCAAAGACTGCCGAAATGTACATCATATTATTCAAAGAGAAAATGGAAGACAGATACAATCCTCCCGACAAACCGAGCAACATTCCTATTCCTCCCGAAAAGGCAAATACCCAATTGGCCTTGCTTCTGAACGAGCTTGGTGTAACATCAATTACCAGAGTGCTTCCTGTCACCATAAGCGCTATGGCGAACAATGCTCCCTGAAGGGCTCGCAAGGCATATACCATCCATATCTGGTCGGCGTAGGGATAGAGCAATCCTAAAAGCGCAAACAGCATTATGCTCCTTGTACATACATTTTTACGCTTAAATGTATCTACAAGGTAGTTGTTTACTGCTCCTGGGAGAAACAATGCTATACCGAACAAAGATGACACTAAAGATGCTCCTGTAGGAGAATAATCCCATTTACTTACAATCCAAGTCTGCAACACCGGAAAGAGCATGTAAACGCTTATGTATAATAATACATTTGAAAAAATAAGAAGCATGAAATTCTTATTCCAGAATACTTGTTCCGAAGTGTTGTAAGAAGTACTAAACATACATTATATCTTATAGAAAAACACAGGACCAATAAATGAAGATATACCAGCCTATTAGACAAGGTTTTACGTTCTTCATTTATTAGTCCTTTTCTTATATTTTAGAATTAGTATTGCTCTGATTCATTAGGGAAATCACTTGATTTCACATCACTCACGTACTGACCTATTGCATCTGTCATAACAGTATGAAGGTCGGCATAACGGCGGAGGAACTTAGGGCTGAAACCTTTTGTCATTCCAAGCATATCTGTTACCACCAGTACCTGTCCGTCTACACCGCCTCCGGCACCGATTCCGATTACAGGAATTGTAAGTTCCGAGGCAACTCTCGTAGCAAGTTCTGCCGGTATTTTTTCAAGCACAAGCGCAAAGCATCCTGCTTCCTCAAGGAGATGAGCGTCGCGGATAAGCTTTTCAGCTTCTGCATCTTCCTTTGCACGCACTGTATATGTTCCGTATTTGTTGATAGACTGAGGCATAAGTCCTAAATGTCCCATCACCGGCATTCCGGCACCGATTATCTTCTTCACAGTGTCAATGATTTCTTCGCCACCTTCCAGTTTCAATGCATCTGCGTGAGTTTCCTTCATAATGCGGATGGCATTGCGCACACCGTCGTATGCATCTGCCTGATATGTTCCGAAAGGCATATCCACTACAACCAAGGCACGTTTCACGCCTCTCATAACAGACTTGCCATGATAAATCATCTGTTCTATTGTGATAGGGAGTGTTGTTACGTTTCCTGCCATTACGTTTGATGCAGAGTCTCCCACAAGGATAACATCAACTCCGGCACCGTCAACAATCTGCGCCATCGTGTAGTCATATGAGGTAAGCATAGAAATCTTCTCGCCTCTCTGTTTCATTTCTGTCAAACGGTGAGTGGTAACCTTACGCACATCACCTGATAAATATCCTGCCATACTTTCTTTTTAATTAAGTAAATTTAAAAACTCGGCAAAATTAGATGTTTTATGTCATTTAAACAAATTAAGTATGATTTTTACTTGCTTGAATCAGTTTTCGAGCAGCGAAATCATGTCCTGATAAGTGAAATTTGTAAAGTCAGGAATAACTAAATTGCACTTGTCCTTTATAGCTTCTGCCGGATTGGTAGTACTCAATCCTACAACTGTCATTTGTGCCGACGTACCTGCCTGCAAGCCATGGAACGAATCTTCGAAGACGACACAGTTCTCCGGGATGGTATCGAATACCTGTGCTCCCAAGAGGAAACAGTCCGGAGCAGGCTTGGAACGGGTAAACATCTCTGCCGTAAGTATTCTGTCTACCAAACCTTTCAGTTCCGGATGTGCAGAATATACATTCGACATTTTCTTTTCATTGGAGCTTGTTACAATGGCTATCTTGACACCATTCGCACGAAGTTCTTTCATGAATTCTGCCACTCCCGGCACATATTCGTATTTCATTTCACTTTCAAACTTGTTAAGTCCGGCAGTAATCTCTGCCTGAACAGCATCCATTCCCTTGAAATGGCGGTCGTATATCTGGGCTAAAGTCTGCCCCTTGATGATTAATCCGAAATTCTCAGTTTCGGGGTGATACTTACGTCCTACCTCATTCCAATATATCGTGTATTGTGATTCTGTATCCATCACCACACCGTCAAAATCAAAAAGTGCGGCTATAGTTTTAGTTTTATCCATTGTTTAGTTTATATTTTATCACTGTTTAAATACTGTTTAAACACTATCTAATCATTGCTGCTTGAATTAAAATCAAAACGATTCCATCCAACAGCTTTATACCATGAAAGGGTACTGTAATATTCGTTATTAATATATTTATTATCATTTACAGTATAAGGGACATACATTCCAATACCACAGAAACGGTCTTCCTCGATATATAAAGAATAACGACCACTTACTAGATTTTCACCATATAATGCATCTTTAGCAATAACAACTTTATTCATTACATCATCCAATCCCTCAGGAGTATTTCCAGCGTTCAGATTTTTAAAATAATCAACAATATCAAAAGAGAAATACTTAAATGAGTTAACTCCATATTGCTGAACATCATCCTTATCAAAAGAATATAACTTGTCCGAATAGACCTCCAGATTAGCGCCAACCCATTCTGCCAAATCATCCATCTTGCTACAATCTACTGCTGCACAAGTTCCCCATGCACCTAACTGTCTGCTATAATCTATATAATCCTTGCAAATATCACCATAAGGAACATCTTTCTGATATAATTTCGGCAACACAATATCGTATGGATATCCATATACATGAGTCTCCACAACTGCACCTATCAGATAGTCTGTTACATCCTTAAATTCATAACATACTTCCGCTGCAGCCATCATACATGCATCAAAAAGAACAAAATCCAGCTGTCTGCCACTGAATACAGTTTCCAATGTTTCAGCCATCTCAGGTATATTGATATTATATCCCGCATCATCTCCAAAAGAACGTGCCGCAATTTCATTACCCGGCATCCAGCTTGTTCCGTGTGAACCGAATATTATACCATAATTTGTAGAAGGTGACAGTTTTACCATCTGGTCCAACACACGTTCCATGGTTTTCATGTCCGTTGCATTATGATTTTTCTCAATGTACGGACTGCAATACGCTTCTGCAATAACTCTTGAAGGATTAAGATCCCCGCCCTGTAAACTTCTTCTATTATTTATATTGCCCTTTCCGTCGGAATTATACTGCAGCAGGCTTGGTCCTTCCAAACCATCAGCATCACCATCATAAGGACGATAATAAACCAACAATGTACATGAATCTGTAGTTTGCGAAAGGCCTGAATACATATCCACAAGATTCTGCTTCAAGTCTGAATCCAAATCATGACCAGCATTATTAGATATCAAATACGCCAATACAGTCCTCCCCGACTTTACCGGTACTTTCTCTTCTGGTATTTCGTCCGAACATGATACAAAAACAAATACGGACAATAACAGTAACAATAGTTTTTTCATATCAAGATAAAACGTATAAAAACAAAAAAGACGTATCGCCATGCCAGACAAAAAAGCAAAGCGATACGTCAATCACGAAGACTAATAAAGTTCAGCCTTCTCAAATTTAAATTCAGGGTTAACATCCTTCAAAACCATGTTCTTACCCTTGTTATATTTCTCTTTCAGTTTCTGCAATTCTTTCTGCAGTTTGTTCTTCTTCAAATTAAAGAACATAAAGCATGTACGGTTCTTGCCGCCTTCTTTCGTTTCAAGATAATCTTTTAACTGTACACTATACTGTGAACGACCTACAAGGAAACCTTTTCCGTCCATCTGGGCACTGTCCAAAAACTGGATATCCGTAAAATAAACCAGCGAATCAGTAAACGAGGCAGAGACACCTGCCATATACACCCCATATTTATTCTTATCTTTTGATTTCTTTGCTGTTGCACCTACCACAATAGACACAGCAAACAAAAAACATAATAATTTTATATATCGCATATTCAATTGTTTATAATGGGACAAAAGTAATCATTTATAGCCAATATAAGAAAAACGAAGCAATTATTTAACATACAGAAACAAAAAACAGAAACAAACCATATCAAGTTTATTTCTGTTTTTCTTTTCGGAAACCAATCTCTATCTTATCCCAAATAAGATTTGAGCAATTTACTACGCGAATTGTTTCTTAATCTTCTAATAGCTTTTTCCTTAATCTGGCGTACACGTTCGCGTGTAAGTCCAAATTTATCGCCAATTTCTTCCAACGTCATTTCCTGCGTGTTAATACCGAAAAACATCTGGATTATATCCTTCTCTCTATCGGTCAGCGTAGACAATGCTCTGTCGATTTCCTTCGAAAGTGACTCATTAACCAAAGAACGGTCCGCCATAGGCGAATCATCGTTCACCAACACGTCGAGCAGGCTGTTGTCTTCACCTTCTACGAAAGGTGCGTCTACAGAAATGTGTCGTCCTGAAACTTTCAGTGTATCAGAAATCTTGTCTACTGGAATTTCAAGTTCATCTGCCAATTCTTCCGGCGACGGGCGACGCTCGTTTTCTTGTTCGAATTTAGAGAAAGCCTTACTAATTTTGTTCAATGAACCCACCTGGTTCAATGGCAATCTAACGATTCTTGACTGTTCTGCCAAAGCCTGAAGGATTGACTGACGAATCCACCATACTGCATAACTGATAAACTTGAAACCACGAGTTTCGTCAAACTTCTCGGCTGCTTTAATAAGTCCGAGGTTTCCTTCGTTAATCAAGTCAGGCAAGCTCAATCCCTGATTCTGATACTGCTTTGCAACTGAAACGACAAATCGCAAGTTGGCTCTTGTAAGTTTCTCTAAAGCAATTCTGTCCCCCTTTCGGATACGCTGGGCAAGTTCTACTTCTTCCTCAACCGTAATCAAGTCTTCACGACCAATTTCCTGTAAATACTTATCCAGAGAAGCGCTCTCTCGGTTAGTGATACTTTTGGTAATCTTTAATTGTCTCATTCTTTAAAATCGATTTGGGTGCAAAGTTATAAAAATCTTAGAAAAACGACAATTTTTCCACTTAAATTATAACTTTTTATATTACAAAGGAAACGATAAAGAGAGGCGCATATACAAAACCGTACACGACGCCTCTCATAATCTTTTACCTTAATTAATACCTACATAGAAAATACTTTATATCTTTTTACCTGAATTTATTCTGATTGTGACAAATCTACAGCATAGTTGGCACGCTTTCCTGACGGATAAACACCGGTCATAAACAATACCTGATCAGGTGATTGAGATGCTGCCTTCATCACATTTTCCAAATCCTGAACTGTCTTCAGCTGTTTTCCGTTAGCTTTCAGGATGATGAATCCCTTGCGGATACCGCTATCAGCCATACGTCCGTCAGTTACTCCTGTCACCTGAACACCATATCCAAGATTCAGCTGGCGTTTCAGTTCTTCAGGCACTTCGCGGAATGCAGCTCCAAGCATTTCCATATCAGCTTTCTTAACCACTTTTGTATTACCCTGTGCATTCTTAAGGGTTATAGTAAAGTCTTTTTCCTTCTTGTCGCGGAATACCGTCAGTTTTACTTTATCACCAGGACGATACTGGGCAAGCATACCCTGCAAGTCTGCCATTGTCTTGACTTTCTTGCCGTTAAGTTCAAGAATAACATCATTCTTCTGCAATACTCCATCAGCAGAACCACCTTCGGTAACTTCTACTACCTGTACACCTTCATTTGCACCAAGTTCTTTTTGTTCTTTTCTGATTTCATCCGGATAAGTTTCATCACCCATATTTCTTCCGGCAATACCGAGTAATGCACGCTGAACAGTACCATACTGCTTGATATCTGTAACAACCTTAGTCATAATGCTTGTAGGAATTGCAAATCCATATCCTGAATATGCACCTGTCGGTGAGAACAACATCGCATTGATACCTACAAGTTCGCCGCGTGCATTAACCAGCGCACCACCACTGTTACCTTGGTTGATAGCAGCATCAGTCTGGATAAATGATTCCACCTGATTTGCGCCAAGGCCTCTTGATTTTGCACTTACCACACCGGCTGTAACTGTAGAACCCAAGTTGAACGGATTACCAACAGCCAATACCCATTCACCAACTTTCAGTTTGTCTGAGTCGCCTACCGGGATTGCAGGAAAATCATCACCTTCAATCTTAACCAAGGCAAGGTCTGTTGTAGGGTCTGTACCTATCACTCTACCCTTAAGTTCTCTGCTGTCCTGAAGCTTGACACTGATTTCATCTGCTCCGTCTATAACGTGGTTGTTTGTTACTATATATCCGTCCTTAGAGATAATAACTCCGGAACCAAATCCTTTCTGCTCAGGAGTTTCTATCTGACGCTGACGTCCGCGACCGTCTCCGAAGAAATAATCGAATATGTCAGGCATCTGCTGTACTGTCTGTACCTTGCTTCTTTGTGTAGCAACGATATGTACTACTGAATTCAAAGAACTCTCAGCAGCTTTAGTCAAATCAACAGGCTGCATACTGTTGGAATCCATAGCCACCGCACGCGTAAGAGGCATGGTATTGAAAGACTCGAAGAAAGTCTGACTCTCCTTAGGTTGATTATTCTGTGAAACAACGTATGCTGTAACACCTGCAACTCCTGCACTGACTGCAACCATTGAAGCTGCTCCTATAGCAAATTTAGTTACTGTTTTCATAATCTTATCTATATTAAATTGTTAATTTCACTACTTGTTTAACATTTCATCCGCTAAAGTATAACAAATTCCATACGGTTGTATTCCTAAGTATCAGTTTTTTCTCTCTTTTAACATTGGAATTATCCCGATTAACCCGTGTTAACGAGGGAAACTGACAAATTTACATTCATTACAAGTAACTGACACGACAAAGATAAAAGTATTTCTGCCAAGTCTGCCGTTTTTTCAGTTTATTTCCCTACCTTTGCACTTGGAAAGCAGCAGACCGGTCTGTCGCTGGTATATTATACAAGAGGAAAGTCCGGGCAACACAGAGCATCCTACTTCCTAACAGAAAGCTGTCCGCGAGGGTAGAGTAATGCAGAAGAAAATAACCGCTCTTTCGGGAGTAAGGGTGAGAAGGTGGGGTAAGAGCCCACCAGCCGTATAGCGATATGCGGGCTGTGCATCTTAGGAGTTGTAAGGTCATGTAAACCGGCATTAACGAGGGTTGCTCGCCCCACGTCGGAGGGTGGACCGCTTGAGCCGTTCGGTGACGTTCGGCGTAGATAAATGACAGACACCCCTGCCAGTCAGAGGAACAGAACCCGGCTTATAGGCCTGCTGCTTTCTTTTTTATTTCATTAACAACCTTTCGCCATGAAAAAGTTCCCGATAGAGAAATGGAAAACCTTCTTCCAGAAAGAGCTATGGATAGCCGATGAAGAGAAATACCCTACCCTACTTAGAAACGTTATAAAAATCATCAGAATAATAACATTTTCCACAGAGCAGTTCAATAATAACAGAATAGCCGTACGCGCATCAGCCTTAACATACAGCACGCTGCTCTCCATCATCCCGATATTAGCAATACTGTTTGCCATAGCCAGGGGATTCGGGTTCGACTCCATAATAGAAGGGCTATTCCGCAACAATCTGAGCAAACATCAGGCAGAGCTCGTCATAACATGGATTAACTCATATCTGCAGCACGCACGCAGCGGAATATTCATCGGAATCGGTATTGTAATGTTATTATGGACCATATTAATACTGACAGACAATATAGAACGAAGCTTCAACACCATATGGCAGGTAAAACGTCCACGTTCAGTATTCAGGAAAATAACAGATTATTTTTCCATGATACTCCTGCTGCCGTTACTTATAGTGTTCTCCAGCGGATTATCCATCTTCATGACAACCATGCTTACAGAGATGGAGACATTCACACTCCTTGCCCCGATTATAAAGTCCCTGATTCGTCTTCTGCCTTACGCCATAATATGGGCCATGTTTATAGGCCTGTTTGTCTTCATTCCAAACACGAAAGTAAAGATATCGCACGCCATAATCCCCGGAATAGTTGCCGGCAGCGCATTCCAGCTGTTCCAGTACATATATATAAACAGCCAGATATGGGTGTCGAGCTACAACGCCATCTATGGTAGCTTTGCAGCTATTCCGATGTTCCTGCTATGGACCCAGATATCATGGAGTATCTGCCTTTTCGGTGCAGAGATGAACTATGTGAGCCAGAATCTGGAATCCTTCAAGTATGGCAAGGAAGCCAAAAATATCAGCCGAAGATATCACGACTTTTTCTGCACAGTCATTTTGTCACGGATTTGCAAAAGGTTTGAGAACGGCGAGATTCCATATACAGCCGAAGAGATAAGCCGGGAAAACAAGATTCCAATAAGGCTTACGAAAGATATCCTGTACGAGCTTCAGGACCTGCAACTCATCTACGAGGGAGTAAGAGAGAAAGACAAAGACGAAGAAGTCTGCTACCTGCCCGGTATGGACATCAACAACCTGAGCATTGGAGTTATGCTGAATATGATAGATTCCAAAGGGTTTGAGAATTTCAATATTGACAAAAACTCATATCCCGAATCATGGGACGCATTAGTAAAAGCACGCGAGGACTATTCATCACAAAACAACCGTATTCTACTGAAAGACCTATAAAAGACTAACGGCTTCCGCATATGATAAGCATCATTACGGAAGCCGTTTTTATATCCTTTTCAACATGAGAAGTCTCATTCTGCGGTAAGCCGCATCATTCTGCTCAGATATTTTCCTATTATATCAAATTCCAGGTTCACAACGCTTCCCACACTTATGGTATGGAAGTTAGTATGCTCGAAAGTATAAGGAATTATAGCCACCTGAAATGTATCCTCAGTAGGATTACATACTGTCAGGCTCACACCATTTACTGTTACAGAACCCTTATCGACAGTGAAATATCCTCTTTTCGCCATTTCCTTGCCGAATGCATACTTAAATGTGAAATACCAGCTGCCTTCAGCATCATCCACAGCCACACAAGTCGCAGTCTGATCTACATGCCCCTGCACAATATGTCCGTCAAGTCGGCCGTTCATCATCATACTTCTTTCCACATTCACCTTGTCGCCTGCCTTCAGCAATCCGATGTTGGAACGTTCTATCGTTTCTTTCATGGCTGTCACTGTATAAGTGCCATCCTGAATACTTACCACAGTAAGACACACTCCGTTATGAGCCACACTCTGATCAATCTTGAGTTCGTCCACAAACGAGCATTTAAGTGTGAGATGAAGGTTTTCCTGCTCTTTAACCACCTTTACCACCTCTGCAAATTCTTCTACTATACCAGAGAACATAAAGTTTATCTTTTATCAGTTAATCAATATACGTCTATTCACTATTTTGCCGGGATTGGCTTTGACCATACAGTTTCGCCGTCAGAATCCACAACCGATATTTCTCCACCGGCATATTCTTCTGTAAACGAATTACCCTTCTCCAGCATATCCTCAGCCATATGAATGGCCTTTTCCATAGTTTTCAGCGAGAATCCCTTGTTATCGTAAGAATCTCCATCCGAAAAATAAATGTCATAAGTTTTCATGTAAGTCAGTCTTAAATATTTTGCGCGGCAAAGATACTGAAAGCTATGATATTGACAAATGAAAACAACAAAAAAAGAAGGAAACCGAACTTATCGACTTCCTTCTGTCAGAGCGGAAAACGAGACTCGAACTCGCGACCCTAACCTTGGCAAGGTTATGCT
>Juniper_p1__coassemble_214_pt1 | contig 45804 bp, 38 predicted proteins | sample Juniper_p1__metabat2_low_PE_029 | metagenome-assembled genome bin Juniper_p1 | reverse complement strand
ATGATGCTAAGAACATAAGAATGGGATTAATATATAATTCAGGTTCATTCAATTCGGGTACAGCAGAAACCGAGAATTATCGTATTTGCCGATTGTACGGTGTATGTCCTGTTCAGAATGGTTATTTCCAGGTTTCAGTATCATCTTCAAGGCAGAAAGCCGACTCTACAGAAATGAGCCGCATTAAAATCGTTGTAAAAAACGACAATGTAGTTGTGCATGAACAACTGTTAAGAGGCGGTGGCTCTGAGGTTGTGTCTATACCAAATAAAGACTGGAAATGGGGGTATGTAGAAATAGAGTTTGTTGCTGTATCTGCTTCTATCGAATATGCAATGCGTTTAACACAAGCTAATTTTTATGAACTCACTGGATTTGAATATTACAAAAGAGGTACTGGCATATTTAATTTGAATAACATTAAATATCCAAGCACTTCTGATTTTACAGAATTAAGTTCAATATTATCTTGTGGAGATAGCTGGTCGCATTGGTTAAATAACTCTCTTGATGGAAAAGCAGATGAAGTTTATTTAAAAAAGACTACTCAAACAGAAAAATTAACATTGTCTTTAAAAGGTAAAAACGCTACAGAATTTGATAATGTAGTAAAAATTATACTCAGAAGATATAACAAAAACGATGCAGGACGTTATAAACCAAATAATCAGTTCTTTGTAAGCGTGCCAAAAGGCTCAAATGTAAATACCATTGCTCAATTAATATCGGAAGCATTAAACATTGAAGGATGGTCTGCAAGCAATGAAAGTAATGTAGTAACATTTACAGCAAATGTGTCGAATGTTGTTTATCAAAATTATTATGGGGTACTTGATTTCTATTGTTCTAACGGAGAAATAGAAGCTACTTGGGAAGATACGACATTCCAGCCAGCAGGAGACTTGATTTGGTTCGATACATATAAAATGTGGGAATATACAGATAACTTATCAATGACAGGTTATTTGAAAAAATACTCAAAAGCTAAAGAACTTGATATATATGGTTTGGGCGGTCAAACAAGTGCATATATGTTTTATTTACGTTTGAAAGAAGCATTAAACAACGGAAAGAGATATACTCATGCAGTTGTGGAATATTTTACAAACGACCAAACAATAGACCAAACTTATATAGGTGCTTGCGTTGAGATGCTTATGGCTAATGGTATTAAACCTATCATAATGGGAAGTAGAAGTGGAAATGAAGGACATTGGAAGATGTAAATCGTAGAATAAGAGGTCATCGACCTCAATTTCATGTAATTTAGAATGATTATTATTTATTATAAAACAATCTTTTAAAGCTGTATAGATTTTATGATAGCATTATTAATTTTTTCAGTTCTTACCATAGGGCTATATACAGCTATGGTAACCATTCGCTCCGGAATCCCATATTCCATCAGCGAAACCTATTATCGCATAGAAAACAAGAAATGGTTTACATTTGTCATGCTGTTTACAGCATTTACATTGTTGCCATGTGCATTGGATATTAGTACTGACGATAGTCGTTTTTTGTTTTTTCTAAGTGTAGTAGGTATAACTATTGTGGGTGTTTCACCTAATTTTATTAAAGGTGAGAAATTTGAGGTTATAGCTCATTATACAGGATCTGTTATATTATTAATTAGCTCACAAATGTGGGTGTATTTTAATACTCCCATCCTTTTGTTTTTGTGGGGTCTGTATTTATTGATAGGAATTATAATGTTTTTTAGCTTACCTTATACAGAGAGAATCTTTGACAGGGTTATCCGCCTGAAACCTATATTTTGGGCGGAGATTATAGTTGTGATTACCATATATTGTGCTGTTTTTAGATATGCTTATTTATTGTAAACTGGTATGATATATGGCATACTGGCAGATGTAAAAAATGTTGTTGCTTAGGTTAAAACTATTAATTATCTTTTTATAACAGAACAATCAACTTATCTTTGTGCTTGGTAAAAAAATATGGGAGGCGGCCACCTCCCATAATCTTAAGAACAATCTTTTAGAATATTAAATAATTCTAAAAGCCTGCTAATCAGCTCTATTAAGAGCTGAAGTAGCAAAATGAATTTTTCAAATTTCATTTTTAATACTTTTAAATTTTTAAATTATTAATTTGAAGTTTTAAGAATTTAGCCTTTCATGTTCCAGCATGTAAGGCTATTTTCTTTTATTTTCCAAAACAAAGGTACTACAAGTCTTTTACATTAGAGGTAAATAATGTAATAACACCACTAATGTTTAACAGCTTTTCCCTAATTCCTTTGTTTAATAATAGTGTAGCACTATATATGAGGTTTAAAGTTTTTGTTTTTTTCTTGTTTACCTGTCCTACAGCTGTATCATATACAGTCTTATTTTTGCCATATCTCAAATTCATAAAACTATGGCAAATCCTAAACTATTATTCGATTTCATCCGCAAATGGGAAGGCGGATGGGCAGACCACAAAGCTGATAAAGGTGGTAAGACAAACATGGGTATAACCTTATCTACATGGCGTTCATGCGGATATGATAAGGATTGTGACGGTGATATTGATGCTGATGACCTTAAACTTATTACTCTGGATGATGTGTATAATGTGTTCAAGAGACATTATTGGGATAGGTGGATGGCTGATCATATCAAATCTCAGTCTTTGGCTAATATTCTTGTTGATTGGGTATGGGCTTCAGGTTCCTATGGTATCAAAATACCCCAGAGCTTGTTGCAGGTTCAATGTGATGGAATTGTTGGCATGGTAACTCTGCAAACATTAAATCAAACAAATGCCAGAGAATTCTTTCAGGTCATTAAGGAAGCACGTTTGAAGTTCATTTATGATATATGCCGTAAAGATCCTTCACAGGAAGTATTCCGTAAAGGCTGGACCAATCGTATTAATGATATCAAGTTTGTAGGCTGAATTTCTTGTCCTTTTTCTTACTCTATTGTGCCTTTAACTTTGCCATATCCAGGTAAAGTTAAAGGCTTTTTTTATGAGTGAGATATTGGCAGACGAAAAACAGTTGAAGGATTACCAGTCTTTTAATAAAGATGTGCGTATGTGGACAATGCATGTACGTGGTGAATCCGTCAGAATCCTTCAGAAGACACATTCTTCCGGAAGGCTTGAACACTTGTTGACTTCGCGGTTCCTTGAAGATAAAAATGGTAGTAAAGCTTATGTCGGTTTAGGATTTAAGTTCCTGAAGTACGGTGCCTATCGAGAATACGGTGCTGGTAGAGGATATATAGTGAAAGACGGTGTGATAATGAAAGGTCATTCTGAATGGAGGGATAAAGAAACTAGGCTGAAACGTAAGCGCCAGGGGTGGAGTGACTATCGTATTCGTCGCTCAAGAGTTATTGATGAACATTATGCTGATATTAAGAGGTCAGCTCTTCCATGGCTGGATCCGCCAATAACCAGAAACATCAATGATCTGGCCGATATATCCGGTGAGTTCTATGGAGATGCAGCATTAAAGAAAGTTCTTGAAAAGTTTGACGTTATAACAATAGAAAAAAGATATGGCAAAAAGTGATGACCGTAAAGTAAAACGTGGTGTCTATCTCTATATAGACGGTAAAGAGATTAATAATGATATCACAAGTATCCAGGCAGAAATACGCCAGTTGACCAAAGATATAAAGGATATGCAGATAGGTTCTGAAGAATATACCCAGACGGTACGCAAGATACGTACATTGAGAGGTATTCTTAAAGAACATAAGGATACTATCAGGCAGGTCACCGATGAAACAAAAAAATCAACTATTTCATTTGGTCGTTTTGTCGATGGTTTCAATCGTTTTGGCGGTTTCATTGCCAGTATGGTTGCATCACTTACAGGTCTTATTCTTGGACTTCGCTCACTTCGTGACGAAAAGAATAAGCTTGAATCCTCACAGGCCAGTCTTAAAGCTCTGACCGGTCTAGATGATGATTCTATCAGTTGGTTGACTCAACAGGCACAAGTGCTTTCCACTACAATGACAAAAGAAGGTTTGAGGGTTAAGGCTGCTGCAGATGAGATTCTGGATGCGTATATGCTTGTGGGCTCAGCCAAGCCGGAACTTCTTTCCGATAAAGAAGCTTTGGCCGCTGTTACTGAAGAAGCCATGCGTATGCAGGCTGCAGCAGGTGATATTACTCTTGCTCAGGCTGTAGATGCCCTGACGCTATCACTCAATCAATACGGTGCTGAAGCTGATCAGGCTGCACGCTATACTAATGTGCTTGCGGCAGGATCCAAAGAAGGTGCTGCAAATATAGCTTCTCAGACTGCAGCAATACGTAACTCAGGTGTGGCTGCTGCATCTGCAAATGTGTCGTTTGAAGAAACTGTTGCACTTATCCAGACATTGGCTTATAGCGGTATAAAAAACGAGGTGGCGGGTACAGCCTTGAAAAAGTTCTTCCTGGTTCTACAGACTGGAGCTGATGATGTTAATCCTAAAATCGTTGGGTTGTCTAAAGCTTTGGAAAACCTTAAAGCCAAAAACATGGGAGCTGCAGATATTAAAGACATGTTTGGTGAAGAAGGTTATAACGCTGCATCTGTCATTCTTCAGAATATCGATATGGTTAACCGATATACTGAAGCTGTAACCGGTACTTCTGTTGCCCAGGAACAGGCTGCTATTAATTCTGCTACAGCTGAAGCTAAACTGGCTCAGGTTCGCAATGAAATGAAACTTGCCGGGATTGAACTTATAGAAAAATTGAATCCGGCCATCATGGTTTCTACCAATGCGATGACATACGTCATAAAGATTCTTCCTGGATTGATTGACTGGTTTAATAAATGGGGTACTGCGGTTATGGTTATATCTGCTGAGATTCTTGTTTATAATTCCAGATTAAAGATTATGGCTGCATGGCATACAACTATCAATGCTTTGGTTAAAACGGCCACTGCCCTTAAAATGGCTTATGCCGGAGCTGTAGCTTTGTTTACAGGTAATGTAGGTAGAGCTTCTGCAGCTATGAGAGTGTTACGTTCTGTCATTAATGTTTCTCCATGGGGATTATTGTTGACAGCCATTAATGCAGTTGGCTTGGCTATATTTGCTTTTACTCAAAGGACCAATACAGCCAAAGAAGCCTATAAGGATTTCGTATCTCAGAGTAGTAAAGCTTTGGGTGAACTTAAACTTATGTATAATTCAATCAGATCGGCCAATGAAGGTACACAGAATAGAATTGATCTTATAAAGGAATTCAATTCTAAGTATGGTCAATATCTGGATAACCTGTTATCAGAAAAATCTACCATTGAAGAGATTACCACTGCTTATAATAATGCTGCAGTGGCTATAAAATCTAAAATAGCTCAGGAAACTCTGGCAAAGCATGTAACGGATATCCAGTCTAAGGCTATCGAGAAACAGGCAGATACTCTTGATGGTATAAGTGAAATACTTTCAGGTAGGTTTGCACAGAGTGATGTTAACAAGAAAATGCAGGAGATTGTGTCATTTACAGAACAACAGATAGCAGCTGGTAATTCGGTTGATAATATAGCTTATGGTGTTGGCCGTGCATTGCTTAAAACAAAACAACTTACTGTTTCTGAGATTGGAGATATCCAGTTGATAATGAAAAAATATGCTCAACAGGTTAAAGACACTTCAGAAGAAGTATTAGCCATTGAAAATAAGCTTGGCAGATGGTTACCTAAAAAGAAAACATCATCAGAAAATGAACTGCCTGAAGTTATTGTGACTCCAGACAGTTCTACTTCAACTGTTTCTGGTACCGGTTCTGGTACTGATGACAAAAATAAGTTTGCAGCCCAGGAAGCGGAATATTACAGACAGATAGCTGAAATCAAGAAACAGTATCTTGAAGATTCCGCTATGACTCAGGATGAATATAATAACCGTATGCTTCAGGCGGAACTGAAGTTACTCCAGGATAAATTGGCGGTTGCCGGTCTGGAACCCGAGGAACAACAGAAGATAATGGACCAGGTACTTGATGCTCGTATCAAACTTCGTAATGCAATGGTTGAACAGGAGAAACTGGAAGAAGAGGAAAAGAAAAAAATTCAAGAACAGGCTATACAGGATAGGATTGACTTATTGGATAGACAACAAGAAATGGAGATTTCAGAATTACAAGATAAATATCTGAATGGTCTTATTAACGAAGAAGAATTTCAAATAAGATTGAGAGAACTAGCACGTAAATATATCGATTTGAAATTACAAGACACTATTATTGGAGAGGAACAGAAATCTGCTTATCTGAAGTTGAAACGTGATATGGAAATGGATGAACAGAAGAAAGCTGAGGAGACGGAAAAAGAAAGAAAATTGAATTTGTTTAATACTTTGACAGATTTAGGTCAAGGTATTGCAACATCTTTTGCCGAAATGTTTTCTGATACTGAAAAAAGTTTTGGGGATTTCATAAAGGAAACTATTAAATTAACTCTTAGTGCTTTGGAGAAGATGATGATTATGGCAGTTGCAGAACGTACAATAAAAAATATTGGAACTTTGGGGGTATGGGGTATAGCAAAGTCGGCTGGTGAAATAGCTCTTATTACAGCTGCTTTTGAAACAGCAAAAGGTGTTATAACTGGTTTTGCAGATGGTGGCTATACTCCTGAAGGCCCATGGGATAAACCTCAGGGTGTTGTTCATTCCGGAGAATTTGTTTCCAATCGTTTTGCCGTTAAAAACAAACACCTCAGACCTGTCTTTGACCTTATAGACCAGGCTCAGCGTGCAGGATCTGTAGCCAATCTTACAGGTGATGATATTGCTGCAGTGGTTTCATCGAGACCTCTTACTTCTTCAGGCACTACAAATACTCGACCGGAACCGGTCAGAAAGTCAACGGCTGATCCTGAAATGATGGCTGCCATTTATGGTCTTATCAAGGTTACAGGCAGGCTCAACAAAAGGCTTGATGAACCTTTTGTTACGGTTAACTCTGTAACTGGTAAGGGTGGTATTAAAGAAGCCATGGATGAATATGATAATCTTAACTCAAATAAAAACCGTTCTACAAAATGATACAGCTTATTATATCTAACAGACAGGTTTATCTTCCGGAAAGTCTGAACTTTACTTTCCTTTATGAGAATCCTTACTTTACTTCCAACTCTAATTCAACTTATAATATAGAGCTGCCATTAAAAGGTTGTCCGGATAATCTTAGAGTATTTGGACACTTACATCGTTTGTGGAGTAAGAAGAGCAAAATATCATATCCGGCATTGTTGATATGCGATGCTTCCGTAAAACTCAGAGGTACGGCCGTAGTCAATGAGGTTACTGAAAAATCAGTCAAAATTCAATTGCTTTCAGGTAATTCAGAGTTTAATTTCCGAACCAATGATGATTCATATATTAATAAGCTTGATTTAGGTAAGGTTAGGTTTCCTATTCCTGATGGAACTACTAAACCTAACCAAGCGTCTAGAAAATGGGAGTATTATGGGAGTATTGATCAGGTTGATGCAGTCTGGAATCCGGTTAAGTATGGAGATGAATATTATAACAGGATGATACTTCAGATAGGTTCGGATAAGTTCTACTCACACATGTTCAGAGATAAAGTATGTGTACAACCATATCTGGTTTTTGTTATCAGGAAAATTGTTGAATATTACGGTTATACTATAGGTATTAATGATATAGATAATTCATTTCTTCGTAACCTTTACATAGTTAGTGCTCTCAGAACGGAAAATATAGCTCAGACATTACCGAAATGGACCTTATCAGAGTTTCTTGATGAACTTGAAAAGTTTTGTGCTGTTATTACGGTTGTCGATGAAGCCACTAAAGTTGTTAATTTTATCAGCCTGGCTGATTATTATGACGACTCAGATTCTATAGTGATATCTTCTGATGATGTGCTTGAAGAGTATCAGGTTACTATAAATAATTCAACTTCAGATAAAGATATCGCTACAGGAAACGTAAGTTATAATTTACCTTCGTTGAATGAGAATAAATATCTTAAAGTAGAAGATGACATTGTATCAATGGCGCTTCATCATACGGTCAACACGTATGAACAAGTTGGACTGTTTTTTAATTCATTGAGTGAAACAGATAAGTTTAAATATATTGTGACAGCAGGTGGTAGGCAATATATTTGTTATAAATCAGGTGATACTATTAGTATAAAAGAGGTGAATGTATTTCGTGATAAGATTAGAAATCAGGAATCCACCACTGATGTTACTTTAAAGATAGTTCCTGCAGCAATTGAATTGTATAATACACCAGTATATTTACTGTTTTATGATGCTGTTATGGGTACAGCTCCTGATAGATATTTACCTCTGAATGTTCCTGTAACCAGTTATTATAGGGAAATGCAGAGTGATGAAATCAATATTCAGGAAGCCATAGAAGGTACGTCAGAAGTAGATTCTCCAGATGAAGGCAAGGATATTCTTGAGGTTGCGTTTTCTGATGGACTTAAAACAGTTAAATACACTTATGGAGAAACTATTACAACCGACTTTCAGTATCCGTGTCCTTATACAGATAATAGACAAACTATTCCTGGACTAAGTGGAGGATTCTCTAATTATTCATTATCTCTTTATAGTAACGGTTCATATTCTATAGGTTATAGATTTGCACGTATAAATACCATTAGTTCTGATATATCTTATAAGATTTCTTTTAAGTGCAAGAAATCACTTTTCCTGGATCCAAAGAAGGTATTTATTATTGCTAATCAGAAATATCATTGTGAAAAATTAGAGGTTCAAGTTTCCATTGATGGGTTCTCTGATATTGTAGAAGGTGTATTTTATAGGGTTATGTGATAAAATAGAAATGATACATCATAGTATAACTTGTTTTTTGCACTTGTAAGTGCAATTTTATACTTTTGTCAAAGTTATTATTATATTTAAAAAAGATATAGGTATGAGAGTATTTTGTATTATTATTTTTATTTTGACTAGTATTGGAGCAAATGCGCAGAGTAAATGGTCTGTAGGTGGTGAATTAATGATGTGGCGTAATGAAACCACTAAAAATGTGAAGATAAAAATTGCGCCTTCAGTTATGTATGAGTTTAACTCTATGTTTGATTTTGGTGTTAGTTTATCATATATGATAGATCAAACAGATGATACCACAACACCTCATTCACATGATATAAGTGTGTCTGTATCTCCTTTTGTAAGACATTATCTTTTTTCGGATAAAATTTTAAGATTATTCTGTGATTATACTGCTGGTTATGGATATAATGGTAAAGCTGTTATTCGTAATGGATTTGAGGTTGGTGTTAAACCTGGTATTGCTTTGTCCATTACAGACAAAATAAGTTTTATAACTCATTTGGCATTCTTAGGCTATAGACAAGATTTCTGTGGTTTAGAATCAGGATATGGATTTAAGCTTAACGCTGAAGATATTAGTGTTGGTTTGATAATTAACTATTAATATGTTATCATTAGATATAAAAAGCTTGCTACCATTCAATTTTTAAAAGGATGGCAGTAAGCTTTTTTAGGTATGTAAGTAATTGCATATAATCTCTAAAGACTTAAATATAATTAAAATCGTAGTAAATTGGCTATTATTTATTGGATATATTTTCTTATTCGTAGTAATTTTACTATCTTTGTATCGTTGAATTAAACGAGAGACCTATGAAAGTTATTAAAGTTTCGGAAATTCTTAAGAAACTTGAAGCTGATGGTTGGTACTTGGTTAACTACGAAGGAAGCCATCGACAATTCAAGCATCCGACAAAGAAAGGAAAGGTTACCGTAAATGGTAGTTCTTCCGACGATGTCTGGGGATTTCTTTTGAAGAGCATTGAAAAGCAATCAGGGTTAAAGTTTTAACCCTGAGCTTTATGCTCAGATCTCTCTTGATTCAGCATAAGCGGTCTGATTGACCGCTTTATTTAAAGATAATCCTTATAAGAAATTTATATATGGAAAAAGTATTTATTGAAACTGCTAAAACAGACAATGGTTATTGTGCAGCTTGCGACTTATTGCCTGGTTGGGTTGTTGCTTGTACCGGTGATTTTGATAAGTTTAAACGTGAAGTTGTAGATAGCATCCGTTTTTATGTGGATTGTGCTAAAAAGGATGGCGATGAGTATCCTTCGGTTTTTGATGGTGAGTATGAACTAATTTATAAGTTTGACGTTCAAAGCCTGTTACTTTACTATCAGGGTATATTCTCATTCTCAGCATTGCAGACTATTACAGGCATTAATCAGAAGCAGTTGGCTCATTATGCTGCAGGGCGTAGCAAACCACGCCCACAACAGGCTGAGAAAATTGCAAACGGTTTGCATGCTTTGGCTAAAGATTTAATGGCGGTCACTGTTTAATTCAACACTTTACTTTGACTGAAAATAGAAGGAGTCTTTTTTATAGGACTCCTTTTTTTATATAGTTTTTTCTTTGTGGTGAAAATTGTAAATATATTTTGTTTTATTGTCTTATGAACACGAAAATTATTACAAGAGTGAACAATGTGGACATAGTTGCCACCAGTGATGAACAGTTAGTGCCTATACGTCCGATATGCGATGCGTTGGGTATTGACTACAAGGTTCAATGGCAAAAGCTGAAAGATGACGAAGATTTGAGTTCAACTATGGTGCTGAGCACCACGGTTGGAGCCGATAGAAAGGAGCGTGAAATGTGCTGCCTTCCTATCCGCTATATTTTCGGATGGCTCTTTACTATCAACCCCAAGAATGTGAAACCTGAAGCTCAGGAGGCGGTTCGTGCTTACCGACGCAGTTGTTACGATGCTCTTTACGCTCACTTCTTCGGCTCGCAGAAGCGACAGCTTGAACAGAATCAGATTGAAATAACTTTACTTGAAGAACTTGCCGACCTGAACCAGCAACAGCAGCTGAAACAGACTATCAGTGAGAAACGAAAGAAACTGGATAAGCTGCGTGAGGAACGGTTGAAAAACGAACCCCAACTGTTCGACTGAAAAGATACACGCTGTTGTGGTGTTCAGTTGGGGGCTATATGCCCTCAACTGTTACCCTGAGGGTAATGGTTGAAGCAGACAATATTTGATAATAAAATTGTAATAATTTTAGCGGAGGCCTTAAAAGTTTCCGCTTTTCTTTTGCTATTCCAAAATAAATCCCCATATTTGCAATGCTGTACATTTGAACTAGGCGAGATGGCTCGCCAAATAACTTTGCTGCGGGCATTTTTTATGCTCAGGCATTGCCTATATATCTTATAGTTCCGTCCCGTGTGGAGTGTTAATGCACCCACTGCCTGGTTCAGGTGTACAGCAACGGGGAGCGGAACTTTTTTTGTGCCCTCTCCGTATTTATAATCAACTTTATTTATTCATTTTAAAAGCTGTACAAAATGAAAAAACAAACAATTGCACCTGCACAACAGGCAGGTATCAGCACATTAGAGATGTGGCTGAATCGTGAAAACAAGTTATTCACAGAATTATTTGCCGACAAAGGCGAGTCTATCACAAACAGAAAGATGCTGCTCGATATGCAGCTTATGCTTTCCCTTGTTGTTCTTCTGACATTCAATTTTGTCAATCCTCTCATGACGCTTATATGCGCACTTTGGTTCGCTTCTGCTGCATTGCTGGTTAAGAAGTATGAAGATACCGATAACGAGAAAGGAGGTTCAGAATGACGATTAATGATGTAAAAATATCAGATGAGTGTTTGTCTGAGCTGTTAGACCTTCAGCTTAGCGAGAACTCCATGATAGAGGTATATCTTGATATTATCAGAGAGGTAGAAGAATTAGCTCTACTGGAAGATATTACTTTCAATGATTTTTCAGCTGAACGCAAACTTCATATCATTCGTCTTATGCGTGATCTTGCCAAGACGCTTAACAATCTTAAAGCATGATATGAAACATCTTCATTTTATGCTTATACAGTAAAACTTCAACAATAGAAAAAGATATGGCAAAGAAAGATAAAGACCTGGAACAGAAATTACATGAAGAGAGAATAGATAAACTGACTGATTTTATTCGTCAAAGTTTTTCTCCTATTGGTAAAACAGAAGATAAGGAGTTTAAGACAACTGCTGATATTCAATATATGTATGATAATATAATGTCTTTGTCAGCTTCAGACATCGCTGAAGCTATGGCAAAAGCAGGCTTCAGGATTGAATATGTAGGTGGTCAGCCTTATTGGGTTATGTACACTTCTAATTTTGACTTGAGATAATTAAAGGGAGCTTTCGGCTCCCTTTTTTAATTGTATCAGTCCAGATCCGGAAAGTGGTTTTCAATTGTATCACTCCTTATTCCTAACCTGTTCTTAATGTAATTCTCTGTTGTAGTTACTGATTTATGCCGGAAATGCTGTTGCAATAGCCATGGATTTACTCCGGCTTGTACCAGGTTCACTCCACCGGTATGTTTAAGACTGTACAGTTTGTAGTCTTTGGGTAAATTAAGAGCATCGCGATGCCGGTTGAATCTGAAGCGGAAATTGTTCTTTCCTAATATTGTTGCTCCGGGTTTTCCGTTTAAACTGAAAACATAGTCTTCTTTATGTGGCCAGTGGTCATATCCTATTTCTATCAGATAGTCATATAACTGTTGTGGTATGCTGACAACCTCAGTTAATTTGTTTTTGGATATTTCGTTTCTCACTCTTATTATGTGGTTCTCAAAATCTATATCCTTTATTTTCAACTGTCGGCATTCATTGGGTCTTATGGCACAATAGTATTCTAATTGACACACCAGGAATAATTGAGGATCTGCAACCTTTATGGAGTTCATAAGTAATCGACGTGGGTTTTTCGGTATCGGTTTAGCTGCTTCATCCTTTACTATACCAAGTTTGGGTATATCATATACAGGATTTTCATGTACGCACTTCTTTACTTTTAGTAGATAATAAAAGAATGACCTAATTATCTGGGCGTACTTATCTATTGAGCGTTTACTGAGTTTCTGGTTACTGGCTATGTCGGTTAGATAATTGCATATTACATCATGGTCAATTTGGGTTATAGGTTTTTCGATTAAACCTTTTTTCTCTAACCATTCGCAGAATATTCTGCATTTACTTTGGTATGTTTGGTAAGAATGTGGGTTCAAAGTTGATTTCTTACCTGCCAAAAACTCTGATAAATATGTCCTTATTGATACAGTGGACTTTCTCTCAACGCCATATCTGGCTGCTACTTGTGCGTATAGAAGTTCATCATTGTATGTTACCTTCTCTTTTTCAAAGGGTAAAATACCGTCTGCAAACTTCTTTACGATAGAATCGATAATCTTTTCTGCGTGACTGTAACGTTCTTTTGGGGTTAATAACTGATTAAAACCATCGTAAATTCTTTGTCGGACCATTCTTTCCGTGTACGGATCTCTACAGGAGTATTCAACATACCACTGTTTGCTCATATCTCCACCCTGGTCCTTCAGTTTGGGTAGGATAATCGCATTCTTTTTTCTTGCCATTTTTTGAGATTTTGTGCTTATTGTCAAGACTATAGACAATTATAGACAAAAATAAATAATGAAATAGACATTTATAAAAACACTAAAGGCTTGTAAATGAAATATTTACAAGCCTTTGTCGGGATGACTGGATTCGAACCAGCGACCACGCGCCCCCCAGACGCGTACTCTAACCGGGCTGAGCTACATCCCGAATGCGAATGCAAAGGTAGTGCTTTTTTTATAATTACCAAACAATTACAGCCCTTGTTTGTTTACGTCTGATAATTGAATAGGGTTATCCCATTGTTTCACAATAAAAGTCGAGACTTTCGAAAATTTCTTCTTTAGAAACAGTCTGGTTTATATTTATTTCTCCAATATTGCTCAGTAAAGTGAAATTTATAGAGTCTGACGATTCATTCTTTTTATCGTGTGTCATGAACTCATAAAGCTTTTCATAATCTTTGCATGAGAAATGAAGCTTACCGTAATGTTCCTTGATGAAGGTTGTGGTTTTCCACAGTATGTCTTTAGGAAATCCGGATTTGATGTGCGAAAGATATAGTTCGCTTGCCAATCCCCATGCTACTGCATATCCGTGCAAGGAAGGATGTTCACTCTGCAATGAGAAACTTTCGAGTGCATGACCTATGGTGTGTCCGAGATTTAAAGATTTCCTGATGCCTTTCTCGCAAGGGTCCTGTTCTACCACTTTCTCTTTTATCGCTACTGATTTTGCTATCATCTGCTGAAGCAAATCATAATTTATATCATTGCAAAAATCGAATTTTATGAGTTCCTTCCAGTTGTCTTGATTGCTGATAAGTCCGTGTTTAAGCATTTCTGCATATCCTGACATAATATTTTCATTGTCAAGTGTTTTAAGGAACTCACTGTCTATAATAACTTCTGATGCAGGAGCAAATGCTCCTATCTCATTTTTCAGTCCGTTGAAGTTGATGCCTGTTTTTCCTCCTACTGCTGCATCAACCATAGAGAGCAGTGTGGTTGGGATGTTAATGAAAGGAATACCTCTTTTAAAAGTTGCAGCCGCAAATCCTCCGAGGTCGGTAACCATTCCTCCACCGAGATTAATCATTAAAGAGTGTCTTGTAGCACCGCTATTGCTCAGTTTGAGCCACACTGAAGCCAAGGTTTCAAGAGTTTTGTTTATATCTTCTACACCTATAGTTATATGGGTGGCATTTTTAATAGCACTGATATTTTCTATTACAGGCAGACAATTCCTGTATGTATTATTGTCGGTAAGTATGAATAACTTATCATACTTGTGAGATGATATAACCTTTTCGAGGTCATCACATAAATTATTGCAGATTATAACTTCCTGTTTACTCATATTTGTACTGTTTTGTTGGCAAAAGTAGAAAAAAAGTTAGAAAGATACTTCTTTACGCTTACAAATAATTAATTTTGTATCTTGAAATTTAAACTAAATGATAAATAAAATATGAAAGGTCTTTTTCCAACTTCTTTCCGTATTCTTGGATATGCTCTTTTGGTGCTATCCGTTTTTGTTCCTATGCTGATGTATATGTTCGGTATGTTGCAGACAGATTCAAGTCTTATTTTAGTTAAACTTGGTTCTAAATCTGTTATATGGATTTCTCTGTTCTTTATATTTTTTGCAAAGGCGGACGATGAAGATGAAGTGACATCCTCTCTTCGTGTCAAAGCCATTAAGTTTGCTCTGATAGTATTTGGGATATATTATCTCGTAGCCCTTGCCATTGCAGCAGTAGAATTGAATTATCAACGTGCTGATAATTCTATAGGTATTTTCTATATGGTAATGAATGTTATATGCTTTGAATTTCTGCAGCAAAAACGTAAAATAGAGAAAAGATTTAATAGAAAAAGCTAAAAAAACGAATCACTTTTAAACTTTTGCTTGATATTACTATCATATGCATATTGAAATTGATTTATTAAAGTATGGAATGATAGTTTTTGGGCTATGAAAATTAGGGTTTTGTGTTTTTTGATAGGAGTATTTACTCCTTTGTTAATCTTCTCTCAGGGAAGAACTTTTAAGGGAACTGTTTCGGGGACGGTAGTAGATGCGGATGACAAAATGCCGGTCATGCAGGCTACGGTTCAGGTATTGTCGCCTAAAGACAGTACAATGATTACAGGAAATATCACAGATTTAGATGGAAAGTTTTCGCTAAGTGCCAAGTTCGGCAAGTATTTGCTTAAAGTCTCTTTCGTCGGTTATAAGCCTGTTTATAAGGATATTGAACTGACAAGACAGAAACCTAAGTTGGGAGTAGGTGGTATAGAACTGTCCTCTGATGCGATTATGCTTGAAGGAGCTGTAATTGTAGCTCAGGCACCTGAGGTTACAGCTGTGGCAGATACATTGGTCTATAATTCATCGGCATATCGCGTTCCTGAGGGTTCGGCTCTCGAAGAACTTGTAAAGAAACTGCCTGGTGCAGAAATTGATGATGATGGAAAGATAACCATTAACGGTAAGGAGATTACAAAAATCATGATAGACGGTAAGGAATTCTTTGCCGATGATCCTAATATTGCTCTGAAAAATCTTCCGGTTAACATAATTGATAAATTGCGTGCGTACGATAAACAGTCGGACATGGCCAAAGCTACAGGAATACAGGATGGTGAAGAGGAAACGGTGCTCGACCTGAGTGTAAAACCCGGTATGAATAAAGGATGGTTCGGTAATGCCGATGTGGCAGGAGGTACACACGACAGATATAGTGCAAAAGTGCTTGCCAATCATTTTTATGATGGTAACCAGTTTACGCTAATCGCTTCGTCCAATAATGTCAACGACAATGGATTTCCCGGTGGGGGAGGTGGAGGCGGTTGGAGACGCCAGAATGGTCTTAACACTATACACATGGCCGGATTCAACTTTGCTACTGAAACTGAGAAGTGGAAGAATAACGGTAGTGTAAATTTCAATCTGAAGAATTCTGATATCAGAAGCAAGACTGCATCCGAAACTTTCGTATCCAGTACTTCGAGTTCGTTTACAAATGCAAAGAATATGCAGGACAACAGAAATCTGAATCTTACTGCTGACTTCAGAATTGAATGGAATCCTGATACTACTACAATGGTACTTTTCCGTCCGAAAATCCAGTACGGAGACACTGATAATGGAACAAAATCGAACACTTATACCTTTAATCAGGATCCTGTGTATTCTACAGATGAACTTATAGACGCTGATGAACAGGATAAACTTACAGAACTTGTTCCTGAAGAGAATATAATAAATACAATCATCAGAAACAGTCTTTCGCGTTCCAATTCTTTCACTCACGGAGCCTCTTTGATGTATAACAAGCGTTTGGGTAAGACCGGCAGAAATATTACTCTTCGTGGATATTACAATTATACAGATAGTAAATCTGAACAGTTCTCTACATCCGAAACCAATTACTTCCAGAAATCACCGGAAGAACAGTTGGAGATTCTGAACCGTTATATCACTACTCCGACAAAGAGTTACAACTACAGTGCGAGAGTATCATACAGTGAGCCTATAAGGAAAGACATGTTCTTGCAGTTCAGCTATAATTTCCAATATAAGAGAAATAAATCGGAAAACTCAACTTACGATATGCCAAACGGATGGACTGTACCGCAGGGACTTGCCGGAGATACTGACGGGGTATATAACAATGACTTGAGTAAGAATGCTGTATATGATTATTATAACCATCAGGTAGATTTGTCGTACAGATGGATTACAGAAAAGTCTCAATTCAATTTGGGAGTTTCTTTACAGCCTCAGCATACAGAACTTGATTATAAGAAAGGCGATTTGGATACAGTGAGCGTGCGTAAGGTCTTTAATTTTACTCCTACATTGGATTTCAGATATAAATTCTCCAAAACAAGCCAGTTGAGAATCGATTATCGCGGACGAAGCTCTCAACCAGGTATGACCGATTTGCTGCCTATAGAGGATAATACAGACCCGCTTAACATAAGGCAGGGTAATCCTAATCTGAAGCCGGCTTTTACCAATACATTGCGTGTGCACTATAATACATTTAATGTTGATACTCAGAGAGGATGTATGAGCTATATATCATATAATAATACTCTGAACAGTATTAGCAACAGAAAAACCTATAACGAAACTACCGGTGGATATGTTACAAGGCCTGAGAATATAAACGGTAACTGGAATATATTTGGAATGGTGGGTGGAAATATAGCCCTTAAGAACAAGAAATACACCATCAATACATTTACTACTACCAGATACAGCAATATGGTAAGCTATATCAGCAGTAAAGAAGTAACAACAAATTCGGACAAGAATGTTACCAAACAGTTGAACTTGGGTGAAAGACTCAGAGGTACTTACAGGTCCGACTGGTGGGAAGTTTCTTTGAACGGTTCTATAAATTACATGCATTCCAGAAACAGCTATCAGGCATCAAGCAATATGGATACTTATCAGTTCTCATATGGAGCAAGTACGAATATCAATCTGCCGTGGAACATGTCGATTTCTACAGACCTTTCGCAGAATTCAAGACGAGGCTACACCGATGAGTCTATGAACCGTGACGAACTGTTATGGAATGCCCAGATATCACAGAACTTCCTGAAAGGAAATGCTGCAACAGTCAGTATCCAGTTCTATGATATCCTTCAGAATCAGAGCAACATCATCCGTGTGATATCAGCAGCTATGCGTTCCGATTCGGAATATAATGCCATCTACAGCTATTGCATGGTGCATTTCATTTACCGTCTAAATCTTTTTGGAGGAAAGCAGGGAGGACGTCCTATGGGAGGTCCTGGATTTGGTCCTCCGGGACACGGCCCTGGATTTGGTCACAGAAGATAACATAGTCATACAATACAGACTGCATATGTCATTTATCTGATGTATGCAGTTTTTTTATTACAATATACTGAAATCAGGCCTATAATAAAATAAAAAAACGTATATTTGTTTTTGACCTGAATGTAATATGATTATGAATGATATATTCTTTACTTTCTTTTATTTCACTTACGGGCTGCTGATATTCTCTACAGTGGTATTTGTTGTCCTTGACAATAGAAATCCGGTCAAGACTATGGCATGGATACTGCTCCTTCTTTTTTTGCCAGGTGTGGGACTGATTCTGTATTTTTTCCTTGGTAGAAGCAACAGACATGAAAGACTTATAAGCAGAAAAGGATATTCACGTCTTATCAAGCGCCCTATGTCTGAATATCAGTTGCAGGAATCACTGAATATAGATTCAGGCAAATCCGTGATAATGTCACTGTTCAGAAATGTAAACGGCGCTCTCCCTTTTGAAGGAAACAGTGTGGAATTATTTACGGAAGCAAAATCAATGCTTTTGTCCTTGATAAAATCTATCCAATCGGCAAAGCATCATGTGCACATCGAGTTTTACATCTTTGAGAATGACCCTGTAGGCCGTTTGCTTAGAGATGTTCTTGTCGATAAGGCCAAAGAAGGGGTAAAGGTGAGAGTACTGTATGACGATGTTGGCTGCTGGAAAGTAGACAAGAAATTCTATGAATATATGCTTTGCGAAGGTATAGAAGTCCAGAGTTTCCTGAAAGTAAGGTTCCCGGTTTTTACGTCGAAGGTAAACTATAGAAATCACAGGAAGATTGTAGTCATTGACGGAAAGATAGGTTATATAGGTGGTATGAATATAGCCAGCCGATATGTCTATGGCTTTGATTGGGGTATTTGGCGTGACACTCATGCCAAGATATCCGGTAAGGCCGTATATGGATTGCAGACAGCGTTTCTGATTGACTGGTTTGCTGTGGAACGCTCATTGATTACCTCTCCGGAATATTTCCCGAAGCATATTGAAACAGAAAAATCAGATTTTATTGGTTCCAAAGTCGCTTCCTGCAGCTCTATAGCCCAGATTGTTACTTCAGACCCTGTTGGCAGATGGCGTGACATCATGCAGGGCTATGTAATGGCCGTAAACAGTGCAAAGAGCTATGTTTATATTCAGACACCATATCTGTTGCCCACAGAACCTGTTCTTACTGCTTTACAGACAGCGGCCCTCGCAGGAGTCGATGTCAGAATAATGATACCGAAGCGTGGCGATTCGTGGATAATACATAAAGGCACTATGTCATATATTGACGAAATGCTTGAGGCAGGAGTAAAGGTATATATGTACAAAAAAGGATTCCTGCATTCCAAACTGATGGTATCGGATGATGTTATATCCACAGTAGGCTCTACTAATATGGATTTCAGGAGCTTTGAAAATAATTTTGAGGCCAATGCCTTCTTCTATGATAAAGAAACTGCATTGGCCATAAAGGAAATATTTTTGAAAGATATAAAGTCTTGTCTGTTACTGACACCGAAAATATGGAACTCACGTTCTGTCAGCAGTAAGATAGCCGAATCTGTTATTCGTTTGTTTTCTCCTCTGCTGTAGTAAGTCTGTCTTCTTCTTTTGTCTCTTTTCTGAAGAAGGAGAAGTTCACGCTGCCATAGTATCTGTGTTCTATAAAATTGGGATGCGACTCAAAGCTCAAGTCTTTTCCATGCTCAAGAACAAACAGTCCGTCCTCTTTCAGCAAGTCAAATTTGAATATCATGTCAGGGATTTCTGAAAGTCTTTCCAGCGCATATGGTGGGTCGGCAAATATGAAATCGAATTTCTCGTTACATCTTTCTATGTACTTTAACACATCACCTTTCAGAACAAAACATTTGTCTGTTTTTACCTCTTTCATTATCTTGTTGATGAAAGAGAAGTGCTGTGGGTCTTTTTCTACAGAGATCACCTTGTCACACCCCCTTGAAACCAATTCTATACTTATGCTTCCAGTCCCTGCAAACAAATCCAACGCAGTAACTCCATCTTCAAAATCAATATAATTATTCAGTACGTTGAACAGATTCTCTTTGGCAAAGTCTGTTGTAGGACGTGCTTTGAAAGTGTGTGGTACGTCAAATCTTCTTCTTTTGTATATTCCGCTAATTACTCGCATAAAATTAATGATTGAATGTCAAATGGTATGTTGTCAGTTTCTTTTGTTTCCGAATCCTTAAGCTCACTGAGTGGATTGATGCCGTATAGGTTTTTTATGTACTTTTTCAGATATGGCATAATCTCTTTTCTTATTTCATCAAGCCCCGTTATGTAAAGCTCGTTCTTTTCCTGGTCAAATCCAAGCTGTTGCCATATATTGAGAATGAAATAATTTATATCATTCGATGAAGGTGATGAATAAGTGTTTACAATCTGAAGTTTTCCTTTATCAAACCCTATGATGTCGATAGAGCCACGGTTTATGTTCGTATATAGCTTCTTTTCACTTCCCGTTTTGCTCTTTAGTGTGAGATGTTCTATCTGCGGACTTACCGACGAAAAGAATCTTGCACCTGGAAACTGCTCGGACAGGAACACGTGTGTGAGCTTGTCCAATGAAAAGATTATAACAGAACTGCTGTTGCTCAATACATTGCATAACACGATTTCGTTCCTTCGTTCCCTGACGTTCTGATAAAAGATATAGTCCATGGATTCGTCTTCAAATAAATCCAATGGAACTATGGTATAGCGTGGGGAATGAACGAGGATGTTGATTTGTCTGTACTTCTGCTTAAGCTCTTCTGTGGCGGCAAGGAAAGACTTCACGTTTGCGGCCATCGAGCGTTGTGTATTTATAGGGAAAGTGCGGAAATACACGTCATTCCCTGTTGTTGGGTCATAGATAGAAAAAGAAAATCCATCCGTACTCAGACGGATGGATAATGAATATTGTTCTGTTTTATTAAAATCTAACTTATTGGTCATGAGGATTTATTATTCCCAGTTACCGGCATTGTTGTTTGGCTGTTCGATATCACCTACTCTCAAACCGCAGTACTTACCAAGTTTAGACTGCATATCTTTCAGGTTAGCAAGTTCCTGATTGTTGATACCTTTCATATATACATCATATGCAACCTGTGCCTGGAACAAGTTAAGAGGAGCACCTGATTTCATAGTGTCTTTGCGGACTGCCATTTCGAATTTAGCACCGTTACCGTAAGGAACGTAGCAAAGTGAATCAGGGTTGAATCCCTTTTCGAAGATAGTGTCAAGTACAGCTACCCACATTGTGTCACGACGGAAGTCCTGTAATCCTTCTTTTTCAACTTCTTTATAGTTACCTGTTTTTTTAGCCTTGTTGATGATAGCCATAGCTTTCTTTTCAGTCATACCTGCTTCAAGCTGAGCATCTGTCAAAGCACCAACCTTAAGGATGAATGGAAGTTTTGCAGTTTTAACGAAGTCAATCAATGAATCGAAATCTGCAGTGTAAGCTCCCTGGTGCATACCACGGTATTCCTGCTGTGCCTTACGGATGTCGATAAGACGGGCAATGATTGCTTTTTCTCTTAAATCTCTTTCTTTGTCAAAGTTAATTGGACCCATAACACTGCCATAGCAGATGTAAATCAAACCTACAACGCAGGCTGCTAAAACAAGATTAATAACTGTTTTCATGATAATATTATTTTTTTAGTTTATATTCGTAGCGCAAAAATAGAATAAATAACTTGAACAACGTAAATATTACTCAATCTTTTTATCTACTTTTATGTTAAATAACTATTTAACGCAACAAATTAAGCGAAATTTTTGTTACCAACCAACAGAAGAGCAAGAAAAAGCTATGAAATGTATAGCAGATTTCTTGTCTGAGCCGAAAAATGATACTTTGTTATTACTAAAAGGATATGCCGGAACGGGTAAAACCACTTTGATAGGGGCAGTAGTGAAAACCTTGTCAGAGATGCGTGCCGGATATGTGCTTATGGCTTCCACAGGTAGGGCGGCAAAAGTCTTTTCGCATTATTCCGGCTTTCCGGCTTACACCATACATAAGAAAATTTACCGTCAGAAATCTTTTTCGAACGAGCTCGACAATTTTTCCCTGAACGATAATCTTCATAAAAACACATTATTTATAGTAGATGAGGCTTCCATGATTTCGAATGACGGCATTTCCGGTGCTGCTTTCGGGAGTGGAAGGCTTCTTGACGACCTGATAGAGTATGTATATGCAGGCCAGGGATGCCGCCTTCTGATAATAGGCGACGATGCACAGTTGCCGCCTGTAGGCGAAGACGAGAGCCCTGCCTTGTGCGCCGAAGTCCTGCGCGGCTACGGACTTGATGTCACAGAATGTATCCTAACGGAAGTTATCCGTTATTCCGGCAGAAACGGGATACTCACCAATGCTACCATGCTTCGCGACCGGATGGCTGCCGATGACATTTACGACCTTCCTCTTTTATCTCTGAAAGGCTTTGAAGATATATCTTCCGTGCCCGGCAGTGAACTGATTGAGGCGATAAACTCATCCTACAATGAAGTAGGTATGGATGAAACCATGATAATATGCCGCTCCAACAAGAGAGCCTACCTATATAATAAAGGAATAAGAAATACAATCCTTTATCGGGAAGATGAACTTAATACGGGCGACATACTGATGATAGCCAAGAACAATTACCATTGGACGGCTGACTGCAAGGAAATGGACTTCATAGCCAACGGAGATATTGCAGTGGTACGCCGTGTACGCAGGACACAGGAAATGTACGGCTTCAGATTTGCTGATGTAATACTGTCTTTTCCCGACCACAACGATATAGAGTTTGAGTTGAAGATATTGCTCGACACCCTCCATTCCGATTATCCTTCACTCTCGAGAGAAGATAGCGACCGCCTGTTCAATGCCGTAATGGAAGACTATTCTGACATAACCAACAAGCGTGAACGCATGAAGAAACTCAAGGAAGACAGCTTCTACAATGCCCTCCAGGTGAAGTATGCCTATGCAGTGACATGCCATAAGGCACAGGGCGGACAGTGGAAAAGAATCTTTATTGACCAGGGATATATCACCGAAGATACCTTTACTCCCGATTACTACCGCTGGCTGTACACCGCACTGACCAGAGCAAGCGAGAGGCTATATCTTGTCAACTGGCCCGAAAGTCAGACTGAATAAGCCGGTAGGTGAGTGCGGCCTGTACGCTTCCCCTTACGAACAGATATATGATGAATGCCATCCATAGCGAATGATTCCCCATGGCACTGTCAGATATATGATATGTAAAGAAAAATGCCATCGAAGCCACGAATATCGAGCGCAGCATAATGCTGGTAGCCGTGGCTCCGATACATATTCCGTCGAGTATGAAAGCCAGGAATCCGGCAAAAGGTATTGCAAGCACCCAGTAGTAATATTCAGATGAATTCCTTATCACATCCGTGTCGTCAGTGAGCAGTTGCAGGAAATCCTTTCCCCCTGCACTATATAATAAGGTGAAAAATACGGCTACCCCTGTTCCCCAGTAGAGCAGATGCCTTACAGTCCGGCGCAGAAGCACGTTGTTCCGGCTTCCCACGTGTTTGCCCACCAAAGCTTCTCCGGCATAAGCGAATCCGTCCATTATGTACGAGAATATGGTGAACAGCTGCATAAGCAGAGTGTTTACGGCCAGTGTAGTATCGCCGTATGCTGCCCCAGATGAAGTGAAGAATACAGTAACCGCCACTATACACAAAGTTCTGAAGAAAATATCCCTGTTAACCCTGAAGAACACCGACATACTGTTCCTGCTGAAGATATGTCCGGCAGATATATCCCAGTTATATTTCTTAGTGTATTTAAGTCCCAAAAGTACAGCCATCAGAAATCCGGCATATTGTGCAATCAGAGTACCGTATGCCACACCCTCTATCTTCATTCCCATTCCCTTGACAAAGAAAAGGCTTGCAGCGATGTTTATTACGTTCTGTGTTATGGCTATGAACATCGGATATCTGGAATTCTGCATACCTAAGAACCACCCTGTGAAACTGTACAGCCCCAAGACAGCCGGAGCACCCCATATGCATATATGGAAATATTCCGATGCGTACTTCTTTACCTCTTCGCTTGTGTCGATAAATAGAAAAGCCACACTGACAATCAGCGACTGTAATGCTATAAGCACGGCTGCCAACAGTACGCTTATGCTCATAGAGCGTAGCAGAATGTTTCTGCATTCATTGTCGCTTCCTCTGCCGTATGCCTGCGATGTCATACCTCCGGTTCCCATTCTCAGGAAACCGAAAATCCAGTAAATCATATTGAACAGCATTCCTCCCACGGCTATGGCACCGATGTATGCCACATTCCCCAAATGCCCTGTTATGGTGACATCTACCAGTCCTAATAGCGGCACAGTGATGTTCGATATTATTGATGGTATGGCTATCTGCAGTATTTCCCTGTTAGTCTGATTCATGTTTGAGTGTATTATATAATATATTCCACCTCCTTGAACAGATATTTCCTCATGTTTTCTTCCCTATCCTTCAGTATAAAACGACCGTCTTTTTCTATATCCTCTATCTTGGCTTCGAACTCACCGTTTTCATCTCTGTATCTGTGGAAATCATCTTTTCTGTATATAGCGTCAAAATACTTTCTTCTGATATTCTCGCTGTCGCCATTCTCATACATACGGTAGTAGCAGCTTGCATGTTCCATTATCTTGTGCAGAATGGTTTCCGCATCATATTCCTGCCCCGTAATCTGTGACAGTGAAACAGGGTTTGGAGCGTTGCTCCTGAATACTTTCTGATTCAGGTTTACCCCTGTTCCGGAGATGGAACGCTCTATGTTCATGCCGCTCAAATCGTTCTCTATCAGCGTTCCGCAAATCTTCTTGTCCGTCCAGTAGATATCGTTGGGCCATTTTATTCTGATTCCGTCTGTGTACTCCGACAGGGTGTCGAACAGTGCAAGAGCCGTAATCTGCAGCAGTATGAAGTGTTCTTTGGCAGGTAACTCTTTGGGGAATACCACGAAGCTGAACAGAAGATTCTTTCCGTCTTCCGATTCCCATTTGTTTCCGCGCTGCCCTCTGCCGTCAGTCTGGAAAGATGAATACACCGATGTCAGATTTTCAGTAATACCTTTAGAGCAAATCTCTGCAAGGCTGACATTGGTTGATATAGTCTGTGGTATATATATAGGTTTAGGGTAATTCATTGTTTCTTTTTTTATTATAAACTTCACCACACCGGTGATATAAAAGCATCTTCAATATGTTTTATTCTGAAGTCACCATCATGGCCTGTGACAGATATTATGTCGAACCTTACATTCAGGTCAATCATATTCTTTTTTATATATACATCGGCTGCATTGATTATCCTCCTTATCTTCTTTTCGGATACGGTGTCCTCAGGTTCTCCGTACATATTGGTACTTCGCGTCCTTATTTCGGCAATAATCAGACAGTCGTCTTTCCTGGCTATAATGTCCAGTTCCAGTTTTCTCCATGTCCAGTTTCTTTCTAAAATATCATATCCCTTATCCTGAAGAAACCGGCAAGCCATGTCTTCTCCCGTTTTGCCTAAAGTATTATGTTGAGCCATTTTGTCATTTTTTGCAAAAATACTCATTTATTTTTTCTTAATTAACCGGAAGTAGATTAATTTTGCACTTCGAATGGTAGCAAAAGGTAAAACAAGAAAGAGAGTTCCGTCATCCGTTCCACCGCGCAAGCAGCGCATGGTATGTCTGATGAGCGATGAAGAAATCCGCATTGTAGAACGTTATCTTGAAAAATACAAGATTACAAACAAGGCGCGATGGCTTCGCGAGACCGTATTGACACATATCCATCAGCAACTTGACGATGATTATCCCACTCTTTTCAATGAACACGAAATGCGCAGATAGGTTATGGCAGACGATAAATTCTATATGAAGCAGGCACTTGCCGAGGCGGAACGTGCAGCAGAGAGGGGAGAGGTTCCTGTTGGGGCAGTAGTAGTTTGTCGCGACAGGATAATAGCCCGTTCGCATAACCTTACGGAAACTCTCAACGATGTTACAGCCCATGCCGAGATGCAGGCCATCACGGCTGCCGAGAATGCTTTGGGAGCGAAATATCTTAATGACTGTACACTTTATGTCACAGTGGAACCGTGTGTGATGTGTGCCGGAGCCATAGCATGGTCGCAGCTTGGACGCCTGGTTTATGGAGCTTCCGACGAGAAACGCGGTTTCATGAAATATGCTCCCGATGCTCTTCATCCAAAAACAGTTGTACTGTCCGGCGTTATGGCCGATGAGTGCGGACAGTTTATGAAAGATTTCTTTAAAAAACGTAGATAAAAGTTCGGATAAAATAACCGATAAAAATACTTGTTTTAAAACGCTTCGTCGTTTGAGTTAAAATGACGAGGCGTTTTGTTTTTGAGTTTCTATGGTTTTTCGAATTCAGGTCTTCTTGAATCAAGACATAATTTCGTAACTTCATTTGCCGTTCATTTCATGTTCACAGAGCGTTCATTTGGCGTTCGCTGATTTTGTTTAAGTTACTCTTTATAGGATTGGTGCCGTATTCTCGTTCGAAATGGGGATTATATGGGAAGGAGTTACAGAATAAATTACATATTTTGCTCACTAATTGAGCAAATTCTTTGGAAAATTGCTCACTAATTGAGCAAAAAATGCTTTCTTTGCAAAAAAGGAAATAATTATGCACAGATTACAGGAAAGATTCAGCAAACTTCTTCATGAAGTAAGTACGGATTATCACCGTTACATGTACGATAAAATAGACTGGAGTAGCCGTATGATAGGTTTGACTGGTCCAAGAGGAGTTGGTAAGACAATGCTTATCCTTCAATACCTTAAAGAGAGCCTTCCTCGGGAAACCTCTCTCTATGTAACGGCTGAAGATTTCTATTTTGCCGATCATCGTCTTTTGGACTTAGCAGACGGTTTTGTGAAGCAGGGTGGAAAATATCTGTTTATTGATGAAATCCACCGTTATAAAGACTGGTCGAAAGAACTAAAACTGATATATGACTATCATCCCGGATTACAGATAGTCTTTACCGGTTCGTCAGTTCTCGATATACATAAAGGAGTGTCTGATTTGAGCCGTCGTACATCGATGTATCACATGCAGGGACTGTCTTTCCGTGAATATCTCAATATGTTTCATGGTTATGATTTCCGTCCGTATTCACTTGATGAAATACTGCATTTAGAGTTGGATTTTCCGTCAGATTTCCGTCCGTTGCAATATTTCTCAGGTTATTTAAGGCAAGGTTATTATCCTTTCCCTAAGAACAATTATGAGAATCAACTTCTGCAGATAGTCAATGTCACTATAGAATCCGACATACCGCAATATGCTGGCATGAATGTATCTACAGCACGTAAGTTAAAGCAACTGTTGGCTGTAATTTCGAAAAGTGTACCGTTTAAACCAAATATGAGCAGTCTTGCTTCGGTGCTGAATGTCAGCCGTAACAGCATAGCAGATTATTGTCTGTACATTGAAGAGGCGGGTATGATAGCCCAGTTGAGGGATGATACCGGTGGTATCCGTGGACTTGGAAAAGTTGACAAGATATATCTCGACAATACAAATCTTATTTATGCGCTTGGTAAGGAAGACTCGGACATAGGTAATATCCGTGAAACATATTTCTTTAACCAGTTGCGTGTGAAACACGATGTTGTCACCTCGTCGGTGGCAGACTTTATGGTAGGAGACTTCACATTTGAGGTAGGCGGTCGCAAGAAAGGCCAAAAACAGATAGAAGGTGTTGAAAAAGCATATATCGTGAAGGACGATATTGAATTCGGTTATGGTAATATAGTTCCTTTGTGGAGCTTTGGATTTAATTATTGATACATAATAATGAACTCCTTTATAACTATTGAACCATAATGCAAGTTTCACCTCGGAATTAAATCTTCGAAAACTTAGTTCCTGCACATTAATCTACAAAATTTACCATATATTTTGTATTATATGATTTAAAGATGTATTTTTGCACACAGATACAGATGGTGTGCAATAGATTGAAGATAGTATGACAGTATTAAAGACCAGAGCCAAGTTAGTGGATGTAGCCCGACAGCTTTTTGCCAAGAAAGGGGTTGAGGATACTACAATGAATGATATAGCTATTGCTTCCAAGAAGGGTCGTAGGACGCTTTATACTTATTTCAAGAGTAAGGAAGAAATATATATGGCTGTGGTTGAGGCTGAAATAGAAATGCTGTACGAAACACTTCATGAGGTGGCTCAGAAGGATATTTCGCCAGACAAAAAGATACTGGAACTGATATTCACACATCTGGAAACCACGAAGACTATCGTTTACAGAAACGGAACATTGAGAGCCGATTTCTTTCGAGATATATGGAAGGTAGAAGCAGAAAGAAAGGATTTTGATATGAAAGAGATTGCTCTTTTCAGAAAGATTCTTCAGGAAGGAAAAGATTCCGGAGTGTTCGACATAGATGATGTGGATATAACGGCTTCAATCCTGCATTTCTGCATTAAGGGTATAGAGGTTCCTTTTATTAGGGGACAGATAGCCGAAGAACTTGATGACGAGACATCGTGGCGTTATGTGAAGAAAATTGTCTACGGAGCGCTTGGCTGCAAGGTAGAAGAATGATAAATGACAGTAATATTTTAAACTAAAATAATTATGGGATTATTAACTGGAAAAACTGCTATCGTTACTGGTGCTGCTCGTGGTATCGGTAAGGCTATAGCATTGAAGTTTGCTGCTGAAGGAGCAAACATTGCGTTTACTGACCTGGTAATCGATGAGAATGGTTTGAATACAGAAAAAGAAATTGCTGCTTTTGGAGTGAAGGTTAAAGGCTATGCTTCGAATGCTGCAAACTTTGAAGATACTGCAAAGGTGGTAGAACAGATTAAGGAAGAATTTGGTTCTATCGATATCCTTGTAAACAATGCCGGTATTACTAAGGACGGACTGATGATGCGTATGAGCGAAGCTCAGTGGGATGCTGTTATTGCTGTTAACTTGAAATCTGCATTCAACTTTATCCATGCTTGTACTCCAATCATGATGCGTCAGAAGAGTGGTAACATCATCAACATGGCTTCTGTAGTTGGTGTACACGGAAACGCTGGTCAGTGCAACTACTCTGCTTCTAAGGCAGGTATGATTGGCTTGGCTAAGTCTATTGCTCAGGAACTTGGTTCTCGCGGTATCCGTGCCAATGCAATCGCTCCTGGTTTCATCATTACTGAAATGACTGCTCAGCTCTCTGACGAAGTTAAGGCTGAATGGAACAAACGTATTCCTTTGCGTCGTGGCGGTACTCCTGAAGATGTTGCAAATACTGCATTGTATCTTGCTTCTGACTTGTCTGCATACGTTTCTGGACAGGTTATTCAGGTAGACGGTGGTATGAATATGTAATTTTCATATACGATATAGTTCGGGCACAGACTTCGTTGTATAATGAAATCTGTGCCTGATTTTTTATAAATACATTTCTATGACTGTAGTTTACGAAGACAATCATATAATAATAGTCAATAAGACTGCCTCGGAAATTGTTCAGGGCGATAAGACCGGCGATACACCGCTTTCTGAAACTGTGAAACAATATCTGAAAGAGAAATATAATAAGCCGGGAAATGTCTTTATCGGTGTTACTCACAGATTGGACAGGCCTGTAAGTGGACTGGTGGTGTTTGCGAAAACCAGTAAGGCTTTGAGTCGCTTGAACGATATGTTCAGAAATGGTGAGGTGGAGAAAACTTATTGGGCTGTGGTGAAAAATACTCCGCCGGCAGAAGAAGGTACTCTTGTCCATTATATGGTTAAGAATGAAAAGCAGAATAAGTCGTATGCCTATGATAAGGAGGTGAAAGGCTCAAAAAAAGCTGTTTTGGATTACAGACTGATAGGCCATTCGCAGAATTATTTTCTTCTGGAGGTAAATCTTCATACTGGTCGTCATCATCAGATACGCTGTCAGTTGTCGAAGATGGGATGTCCCATTAAGGGTGATTTGAAATACGGATTCCCACGCTCTAACCCGGATGGAAGTATTTGTCTGCATTCGCGCAGGGTGAAGTTTGTTCATCCGGTATCAAAAGAGATTATAGATGTAACGGCTGAGTTGCCGTCCGGAAACTTGTGGAATGGATTCGGAATATGAAAAAAATAAAAGAGCATGCTTCACAGCGTGCTCTTTTCGTTTTTAACACATAGGCATCTTCATTATCATAAGATTGTAGTCTTTGTATGTTTGTGAGATACAATCTCAGAAAATTTAATTCTATGGGGTTGGGTTTTGTGTGTTTAGCTTAGTTTTATCTAATTGTAAATCTTATTCGTTATTTATATTTGCAAAGGCCGTGCCATAAATAATGGATAGTGCTTATTCCGTTATGGCTCAAATGGTTATAAAAAATATTCCACAGTCAGGCTTGTTCCTGACTGTGGAATATTGTGTGGAGAGTGTGGAAAATTTCCACACTTTATTGTGGAATGTCGTAATGTTTCAGCTTGTTGTAAAGTGTTTTCCTGTCTATACCGAGCAGTGTTGCGGCTTTCGATTTGTTGTTTCCGGTCTGTTTCAGTGCGTTTATTATAAGCTGTTTTTCTGTTTCTTCCTTGTTTAGCGAAGAACCTATAATGACCTGATTCTGATTGTCGGACTGCTTTTCATTAAGTTCCTCGCCAAGTTCCAGTGGGGTGATGAATTCTCCTCTTGCCAAAAGAGTGGCTCTTTTTACAATGTTCTTTAGTTGTCTGAGGTTGCCGGGCCATTGGTATTCCTGAAGTATTTTACTTGCTTTTGCATCGAAACCTATCAAGTCTTTGTCAAGTTCCTTGTTGGCCTGGTCTAAAAAGAAGTTGGCAAACAGAAGAATATCTTCCGGTCTTTCCTTCAACGAAGGCATCCGTAGGGTAAATTCGTTTATTCTGTGATACAAATCTTCTCTGAATGTTCCTTTTGCTATTCCTTCCTTGAGATTTTCGTTTGTAGCACATACTAGTCGTACGTCGACTTGTATCTCTTTTGTGGAACCGATTTTTCTAATTCTTCTTTCCTGAAGGGCACGGAGCAACTGTACCTGTACCTCATAACTCAGGTTTCCTATTTCATCAAGGAACAGTGTACCGCCGTTTGCTTCTTCAAAAGCTCCAGTTTTATCTGTAAGCGCACCGGTAAATGAGCCTTTCACGTGTCCGAAAAATTCCGAAGCTGCAAGGTCTTTGGGAATAGAACCGCAATCGATGGCTATGAATGGCTTGTCGCATCGTTTGCTCAGTTGATGTATTCTGTGGGCCACATATTCTTTTCCTGTTCCGCTTGCACCGTTTATCAGGACTGACATCTGTGTAGGCGCTACTAAATTGACATAACTATATAGTTGTCTGGCAGCTTCACTTTCTCCTTCCAGGAAGTTGTTGCTGTATTTCTCTTCGGATGTTTTCTTGACCGGAGCCTGCTTTTGCACTTTTCCGGCAGGGGATGATGATTCCAGAGCCTCATTTATCTTTTTTAGCAGTTCGTCCGGCTGTACCGGTTTCTTGATATAATCTGTTGCTCCAAGCTTCATGGCAGTCACAGCATTCTGAATCTCTCCGTAGCTTGTCATCATTATGAATGGAGTGTATATTTCAAGCTCTCTCATCCATGTGAGAAGCTGCAAGCCATCCTGGTCGGGAAGTCTCAGGTCTGACAATATCAGACTGAAATCCTTTGATGATATAAGTTTACGAGCCTTGGCACATGTGCCGGCTGTTTCCACATCAAAGCCTTTCTTGCCCAGCCATGTCTTTAGCATGGTAGAAAAAGTGAGGTCGTCTTCAACTATTAAAATTGACGGAATCATATATTGCAAATGTTTTTATTTTTACAAAGTTAATCTATAAATTTCATCCTTATGGCTTTGTAATTCCTATTTTTATAAATATTATCTAAATAATATATCTTGTAGTGTCTTTTTTGTTTTTGTTATAAGTTACTTTTTCTTTATGTTATGATTTATTCCAAGTCTACTTTTGTGAAGAATTAAAATTCTGTCTATCTTTGTTTCCGTATTTATACGGTTTCTATAAAATTAAAGATTATAAAAAATGAAAAGATTATTTTTCCTTATCTGCATATTAGGCTTTGTGGCTACAGTATTGAATGCACAGCCTCAGATATCATTCGATTCCAAATCACAGGATTTAGGGTATATATTATGGAGAAATCTGGTCACTGTAAAGTATGCATTCACCAATACCGGTGACAAGCCTTTGGTTATTTCGAATGTTACTGTTTCATGCGGATGTATGAAGGCCGACTGGAGTAAAAATCCGATAGGAGTAGGCGAAAAGGGTGAGGTTACTGCTGTGTTCGATGCAGAAGCTATCGGAAAATTCTATAAAGAGGTAGGAGTGTATTGCAATGCCTCTAATATACCGCTGTATCTGGATTTTTCAGGAGAAGTGACTGCCGACCCTAAGGATTATGCCTATACTCATAAGTTCGGTTTCGGTGCGGTAAGGACTGATAAGGATGAGATTGTATTTGATGATGTCAACAAAGGTGACAAACCTCAGTTTGAAATTCTTGTGGCAAATACTTCAAACAAGGCATATAATCCTGTTCTGATGCATCTGCCTCCATATTTGTCGGCAAAATCGGAACCGGAAGTGTTAGGCTCGCAGAAAAACGGTAAGATAACCGTCACTTTGGATACAGAAAAACTTCCTAAACTTGGTATCACACGTACCACAGTGTATCTGTCCAGGTTTATGGGAGACAAGGTTAACAGCGAAAATGAGATTCCTGTATCGGTAGTCCTCTTGCCGGACTTTTCATCCAATACAGAACAGCAGAAACTGAATCCTCCGGTAGCAGATATCAGCTCAACTGTACTTGATTATCCGGGACTGAAACCTAAACAAAAGAAGACGCAGACTGTTATAATTACAAATACCGGTAAATCAAATCTTGAGATACTCGACTTACAGGTATTTTCTATGGCTCTTAACGTAAAGCTTAACAGACATATCATTAAGCCGGGTGAGTCGGCAAAAATGAAAGTGACAGTATTGGCAAACAATTTGCCGCGTTCGAAAGGTAAGCCGAGGGTGCTTCTGATAACAAATGACCCAAAGAAGCCGAAGGTGACAGTAAATATAAATGCTGACGTTATAAACAAATAAAATATACCATTATGGAACATCCTGAAAACAATGAAGAATATAAGGGACTGACTGTCAATCAGGGGGTGGAACAGCCTTCGATTGTTAATCCTTATATAAATCTCAGAAACAGACCGAAGAAACGTCAGTTCTCTGCAGGCGAGTATGTAGAAGGTATAGTAAAAGGTGATATAACGATGCTTAGCCGTGCTGTAACTCTGGTGGAAAGCGTCAAGCCGGAACATCAGGTTTTGGCTCAGGAGGTGATAGAAAAATGTCTGCCTTATTCCGGAAACTCGGTCAGAGTGGGTATCAGCGGTGTGCCGGGAGCCGGTAAGAGTACTTCTATTGATGTTTTCGGACTTCATGTTCTTGAGGAAAAGGGAGGCAAGCTTGCAGTATTGGCTATTGACCCGAGTAGCGAACGTTCCAAAGGTAGTATTTTGGGTGATAAGACCAGAATGGAGAAACTGTCTGTTCATCCAAAGTCTTTCATACGCCCCAGTCCTTCGGCTGGTTCGCTTGGTGGAGTAGCACGTAAAACCCGTGAAACCATCATCCTGTGCGAGGCTGCAGGATTTGATAAGATATTTGTAGAAACAGTAGGAGTAGGGCAGAGTGAAACAGCTGTACATTCCATGGTGGATTTCTTCCTTCTGATACAGCTTGCAGGTACAGGCGACGAGCTGCAGGGCATCAAAAGAGGTATAATGGAAATGGCCGATGGAATTATCATCAACAAGGCTGACGGTAATAACGTGGAGAAAGCCAAGCTTGCAGCTGCGCATTTCCGCAATGCACTTCATCTTTTCCCGGCTCCTGAATCAGGATGGACTCCACAGGTTCTTACATATTCCGGATTCTACAATATCGGTGTAAAGGAGATATGGGACATGGTATATGCCTATGTGGACTTTGTGAAGAAAAACGGATATTTCGATTACAGAAGAAACGAACAGGCCAAATACTGGATGTATGAAACTATTAACGAACATCTTCGCGACAGTTTCTATCAGGACCCGTTGATAGCCGATATGCTTGAGATAAAGGAAAAAAAGGTCCTGAACGGTCAGGTCACATCGTTTACGGCAGCAAAGAAGTTGCTTGATGTTTATTTTAACCAATTAAAGAAGTAAAAAGTTTTTTATATAAGATATGCAGGATTTTGTTCATCTACATGTTCACACTCAATATTCTATTCTTGACGGACAGGCTTCAATTCCCAAGTTGGTCGATAAGGCTATTGCCAACGGAATGAGAGGTATAGCCGTTACAGACCATGGTGCCATGTTCGGTATCAAGGAGTTTTTCAATTATGTAAACAAGAAAAACGGAGGAACAAATGGTGAGATAAAGGATTTGAAGAAGAAAATAGCCGCTCTCGAGAAGGGAGAAACTGAATCGGAAAATCCTGAAGAGGAGTTGGCAGAATGCAGAAAGCAGTTGCAGGCAGCACAGGACAGACTCTTCAAGCCTATCATAGGATGTGAGATGTATGTTGCTCGTCGCGGACTTGACAAGAAAGACGGCAAGCAGGACCAGAGTGGCTATCACCTTGTAGTCCTTGCAAAGAATCTTAAGGGATATCACAATCTTATAAAACTTGTGTCCAAAGCATGGACGGAAGGTTTCTATATGCGTCCGCGTACTGACCGTGCAGAACTTGAGAAGTATCATGAAGGACTGATAGTATGTTCTGCATGTCTTGGTGGAGAGGTTCCGAAGAAGATTACAGCCGGTCAACTTGAAGAAGCCGAAGAGGCTATTCGCTGGTATAAGAATCTGTTCGGTGATGACTATTATCTTGAACTTCAGCGCCACAAGGCAACTGTGCAGAGAGCAAACCATGAAGCATATCCTTTGCAGCAGGTTGTCAATGCAAAACTGTTAGAGTACTCAAAGAAATATAATGTAAAGTTGGTTTGTACTAACGACGTGCATTTTGTGGACGAGGAAAATGCCGAAGCTCACGACCGACTTATCTGCTTAAGTACTGGAAAGAACCTTGACGACCCTAACCGTATGCTTTATACCAAGCAGGAGTGGATGAAGACACGAGAGGAGATGAATGAAATCTTTGCTGATGTGCCTGAAGCATTGTCTAATACTGTTGATATCTGTAACAGTGTAGAATTCTATTCTATAGACAATCCACCTATCATGCCTACGTTTGCCATTCCTGAGGACTTTGGCACAGAAGAAGAATACCGTAAGAAATTTACCGAGAAAGACCTGTTTGATGAATTCACGCAGGATGAGAACGGAAATGTAGTAATGGACGAGGCTTCTGCAAATGCCAAAATCAAGAGGCTTGGTGGTTACGAGAAATTGTATCGTATTAAGCTGGAAGCTGACTATCTTGCAAAGTTGGCATACGATGGTGCTCGCCGCCGTTATGGTGAAGTTCTTGATGATGAAGTTAGCGAACGAATAAAGTTCGAACTGCACATCATGAAAACCATGGGTTTTCCGGGTTACTTCCTTATTGTGCAGGACTTTATCTCAGCAGCAAGAAATAAGCTTGATGTATCTGTCGGTCCCGGTCGTGGTTCCGCAGCAGGTTCGGCTGTAGCATACTGTTTGGGAATCACACAGATAGACCCTATTAAATATGACCTTCTGTTTGAGCGTTTCCTTAATCCGGACCGTATCTCCCTTCCCGATATCGATGTGGACTTCGATGATGACGGACGCGGACGTGTCCTCAACTGGGTGACAGAGAAATATGGACAGGAAAAGGTGGCTCATATCATTACATACGGTACTATGGCCACTAAGCTGGCTATTAAGGACGTAGCGCGAGTGCAGAAACTTCCTCTTTCAGAATCGGACAGACTGTGTAAACTTGTGCCGGACAAGATACCGGATAAGAAACTGAATCTTCCCAATGCGATAGCTTACGTTCCTGAACTTCAGGCTGCAGAGGTTTCTACAGATCCTATCCTTAGAGATACAATCAAGTACGCCAAAATGCTTGAAGGTAACGTGCGTAACACCGGTGTACATGCCTGTGGTACAATCATTTGTCGTGACGATATCACAGACTGGGTTCCGGTAAGTACGGCTGACGATAAGGAAACGGGCGAGAAGATGCTTGTTACCCAGTATGAAGGTTCGGTGATTGAAGATACCGGTCTTATCAAGATGGACTTCCTCGGACTTAAGACACTGTCCATCATAAAGGAAGCCATAGAAAATATAAAGCACAGCAAGGGCATAATATTGAATATCGATGAGATACCGATAGATGACCCTGCCACATATAAGTTGTATGGAGACGGACGAACAATCGGAACATTCCAGTTTGAATCTGCCGGAATGCAGAAATATCTTCGCGAATTGGAACCCTCAACATTCGAGGACCTTATCGCCATGAATGCCCTCTATCGTCCGGGACCTATGGACTATATTCCGGACTTTATCGACCGTAAGCATGGACGTAAGCCTATTGAGTATGATATACCTATCATGGAGAAGTACCTTAAGGATACTTATGGTATTACGGTGTATCAGGAGCAGGTCATGTTGCTGTCGCGTCTGCTTGCCGACTTTACCCGAGGTGAGTCTGACGCCCTCCGTAAGGCGATGGGTAAGAAACTCCGCGATAAGCTGGACCATATGAAACCTAAGTTTATCGAAGGTGGAAAGAAGAACGGTCACGACCCTCAGGTACTCGAGAAGATTTGGGCAGACTGGGAAAAGTTTGCTTCGTATGCGTTCAATAAGTCGCATGCCACTTGTTATTCATGGGTAGCATATCAGACTGCATATCTGAAGGCCAACTATCCGTCGGAGTATATGGCTGCCACAATGAGCCGAAATATTGCCAACATCACCGAAATCACCAAACTGATGGACGAATGTAAGGCTACAGGTATCAATGTATTGGGTCCTGACGTAAACGAAAGTGAGCTGAAATTCTCTGTAAACAGCCGTGGCGACATTCGTTTCGGTATGGGTGCCATAAAAGGCGTTGGAGAATCTGCTGTACAGAGTATCCTTGAAGAGCGTAGGAAAAATGGTGAATTCAAGAATATATTCGACTTTGTCCAGCGTGTGAACCTATCTTCATGTAACAGAAAGAATATTGAAAATCTTGCTCTTGCAGGAGGATTTGACAGCTTCCCGGGAATAAAGCGTGAAGATTTCTTCGTGAAGAATGCAAAGGAAGAAACATTTGTAGAAATTCTTGTAAGATACGGAAACAAATATCAGGTAGACAAGGCTGCAGCCACTAACTCTCTGTTCGGTGGAGAAATGGCTGTAGAGATTGCAACTCCTGAGATTGTACCGGCAACATCGTGGAGTGACCTTGAACGTCTTAACCGCGAACGCGAGTTGGTGGGAATATACCTTTCTGCACATCCGTTGGATGAATACGCTGTTGTTTTGGAGAATGTATGTAATGTTCATATGGCCGATTTGGCCGATTTGACACCATTGCAGAACAGAGATCTGATACTCGGCGGGATAGTGACCGGAGTGCGCGAGGGATACACCAAAACCGGTAAACCATACGGCGTTGCAAAGGTTGAAGACTATTCCGGAGTTGCCGAATTTGCATTTTTTGGCAATGAATGGGTAGAAAAGAAGAACTTTTTCAGCGAAGGAATGTTTTTATATATGCATGGCAAGTGTCAGCCGAAACAATGGAAACAGGATGAATGGGAAGTTAAAATCAATACCATTGAGCTTCTGCCGGATGTGAAAGAGAGAGTGATTGAAAGAATAACCGTCAAGGCACCGCTTTCATCGATAGACGAAGAATTTATCACAGAGTTTGGCTCAATAGTGAAAGATAATCCCGGAAATGCAGAACTCCTGTTCTACATAATGGACGATGACGGACAGATGTATGTAAATCTTTCATCACGTACCATCAAGGTTTCGGTACAAAAAGATTTGATTAATTATTTAAAATCGCAATCAATGTTGGAGTATAAAATAAATTAGTCTATATTTGTTGCAAATAACTGATAAACTTAAAATATATAAACTTAAAACTTAAATAATATGGCATTAAACATTACAGATCAGAATTTTGAAGAGATAGTAGCAGAGGGTAAACCTGTAGTATTGGACTTCTGGGCAACATGGTGTGGCCCATGCAAGCAGATTGCTCCATACATCGAAGAACTTGCTGAAGAATATAAGGACACTGTAAACATCGGAAAGTGCGATGTAGACGAAAACTCAGACCTTCCTGCACAGTTTGGAGTGCGCAACATTCCTACAGTACTTTTCATCAAGAATGGTGAAGTAGTGGAAAAACAGGTTGGTGCAACAACAAAGCAGGCTTTGGCTGAAAAGTTGAAAGCTATCCTCTAATAGTATAGGACTTTATTATTCATTAAATACTAACAACTATGGCAGCAGATAACGAATTTTTGTTGGAAGATGAGGACGATGAGAAAACCATCGAGTTCATTAAGAACTATTTGCCTCAGGAACTCAAAGAAAAGTTCACAGACGACGATTTGTATTATATATTCGACCTTATAGTGGAATATTATACCAACAGCGGATGTCTGGATGCTCAGCCTGATGAAGAAGGATATATCAATATCGATCAGGATGAGATAGTTGATTATATTATCAAAGAGTCAGCCGAAGACGGTATGGGACCATACGAACCGGAAGATGTATTCTTCGTTGTTCAAGGCGAAATGGAATACGGAAACCAGTTGGGTGGGGTAGAATAATATATACTATCAGATATTTGATAAAAGCCGGTAGGGAGAAATCCTTACTGGTTTTTTTTGTTCTGTATTATTGTCCAGTTTTCATATCCCTGAACAATTTTACGGGTATTGACTTCTATTTCGCGACTGTCCCTATGTAATGGCGCATTTCATCTACAGATACAATGTCATGGGCGGGAAGAGGAAAAGGTGATTTCAGGATTAATCTCTTTCATAACGTCTAACATCTTGTCTCTGTTTTCGGGTGCAAGATATGTTTTCTTTCCGTTTTTCTCTACTATGATAGTGTCGTAAGGGATGTTAAGAGTGAATCTCTTCTTTTCTTTCAGAACGGTAACTTCCTTTATGTCCTGTATGTTGATGGAACGATATTTGAAGTCCCTGATGCTGAGATATTCATCTGCAATGCTGTATTCTATGTGGTATATGCGTATGCATGACGATAGTGCCATGAATATGAAGCATGCTATGAATGGAATGATATTGTCGATATTTCTCTCGGATAATAATACCAACAGAAGGCTTAAAGCTATTGCTGTAACGGAATACATTATTGACATCCATACACATCCTTTGGCCTTTTCCGACATTCGTGAACTGAAAGTTTTCATTGTGGCTTTAATATGTTATAAATGTTGTTTTAATAGTTAACTGATATTACAAATGTAGGTAAAAAACATGATTTATACATCTTTTTGCACTAAAAATGCAGCAATTACATTTATAAATTGTTTCTTTATATAAACATATAGGTTAAACCAAATCAAAGCATATGAAGAAGATTTGTCTATTGATGGGATTGATGATGGTTTGTTTCATCTTCCCGATAACATTGGAAGCACAGAATTATGACAGAATGTGGAAGGAAGTGGAATCGCTTCAGAAAAAAGACCATTCACGCTCAGTTATAGAAAAAACAGAGAGTATATTTTCGCAGGCCCTTGCGGACAAAAACTTGCCGCAGATGATAAAGGCTTTTATGGTATGTTCGGAATATAAGGTCAGGCTGAGTCCTGACAGCATTAATATACAGTTAGAAAAGCTGAAGGAGTGGGCTTCTTCAGAAACTGATATATTAGGTAGGTCTGTACTTAACAGCATTTGGGCTAGGATTTATTCTGAGGGAGAGCCTTGGGAAATGGATTCCATTATACAATGCTTGCGCTTGTCTTTGCAGGAAAAAGATTGGTTGGCATCACGTTCGGCAGCATTGTTCTATCCCGTGGTTATTTCAAAGGATTTGAGCAAGGAGTATTTTGATGACAATATGTATGATTTCCTTGCCCGTCAGGCTGTGCGTACGCTGCTTTCTGTTTCTGCCAGGGAAAATGAGAAGAAAATCCATAATGAGATACTTGGCATTTATGATTCATTGATAGCCTTGTACTCAGATGCGGAAAGTCCGTATCGCGATAAAAAAGCGGAGGCTTTGACACGTGAGGCAAGGCTTGTCTATCTCTCTGACAACTGTGTGTATTCCAAGGATAAACTGTCTTCGGATGATGCAATAAAGGAACTTAAAAAGTTGGCGTCTGAGTATCAGGATATTGATGTGTATTGTGATATTGCTCTGAAACTTGCTCAGAAATACAATCAGCTTCGTGAGAGGGTAGAGGCTATGTCAGAAATCAGAAAAGCTTTGGAATTGTATCCAGAAACAAGATGGACTGAAGACCTTAAGAAATTGGAAAATAATATTCTTGCTCCGTCACTCAGGGTGGAAATACCGTTTGTCTATCCCGGATACAGGACAGACATAAAAGTGTCATATAACAATATCACGAGTGTCACCATGGAAGCATATAGATTGAATTTGCCCCCGACTACTGACAAGTTAGGAAGAAACCGCGACTCGGAACAGATAATAAAGAAATATGGCACACGTGTAGCTGTCAATAATTATACTCTTCCACCTACTGCCAATTATAAAGTCAGAAATACTCAGTTGAAATATAAACTGCCTGATTCAGGAATTTATATGCTGAAACTGTATTCCAAACAGAAAGAAGATGTGGCATGCTATGAGGTGGTTTATATCTCTCCATACCAGTGTGTGATGAAAAATTTGCCCGACAACATGGTGGAGATGGTAGCGCTTGACCGTATGACAGGGCATCCTGTGCCAAACGCCGAGATAGTTTCATATATAAGACAGGACGGCAAGTATGAGGTAAAAAATATTTATCATACAGACGAAAATGGTACTGTAGAGATAGCCAGAGATAAAGATAAGTTTGTCTGTTTTAGTGTACGGACAAGTGGAAATGATTTTATGAAGCCTGTATCTGTATATTCCGGAGGCTATTATACGAATAACGATAATTACGATATTACAAAGCATACGAAAATATTTACAGACCGTTCCATCTATCGTCCGGGGCAGAAGGTTTTTGTGTCTGGAGTGGTATATATGCAGGACGGTGATTCTATCTCTGTGTCTAATGATTCTGAGGTGACTGTCTCGCTTTTGGATACCAATAGAAAGACTGTTGAAAATGTTAAAGTTCAAACCGACGAATTTGGTGTTTATAGTGCGGAGTTTGTTTTAAAATCCAATGCCATGCCGGGTATGTACTCTGTAAAAGCAGGAGAGCAGTATGAAACAATACGTGTAGAGGAGTATAAACGTCCTACTTTCGATGTTGTTTTCAGTAAGATGGAAGATGCATTTTCTTTCGGCGATTCTGTTCGTGCAGATGCAAAGGCTGCTACATTTGCAGGTTCTCCTTTGTGTATGGCCAAGGTGGAATACAAGGTATTGCGCCAGGATATCGAGTGGTTCAGATACTATAGAAATGAAACAGAACTTATATCCGGTGAAACCATGACTGATGCTGATGGTAGATTTCATGTTGATTTTCATTTGTTGAAACCGGAATCCGGCAATCTGTCAGCGAATTTTATCTGTAGCAGATTTAGAATCATGGCGACTGTTACAAGTCTTTCCGGCGAAACGCAGAGTGGAGAATATGTGTTCTCTGTAGGTGGTGAATCACTCAGTTTCAACATTTCAGGCTTGCCGGATAAGTTGGCGAAGGAAAGGATTGGAGATATTAAGTTTGAAGTTTTAAATTACGACGGAATACCGGTAGAAACCAATGTGAGATATGAGATTTACAAGTTGGATGGTGAGCGTAATACGGTGGGTAAGCCTGTGTTCAGCAGTGAAGTGCAGTCACGTAAGCCTTTTGTACCGTATGCTTTGTCTTCGCTTCCATCCGGCAGTTATCGCCTAAAAGTATCAACTGCGGATAGCAAGGAACGTGAAACTTCACATACTCAGGATTTTGTATTGTTCTCACTGTCCGATTCTGTTCCGCCTTTTGATACTGCATGGTGGTTTTATCAGGACGGAGAATCATTCGCCAATGACGGAAAAGTTGACTTTTATGTAGGTAGCAGTGAAGAAGATGCTTATCTTATGCTTGATGTCTTTACATCCGAAAAGAGGATAGAAAGCAAGAGGATTACTTTCTCTAATTCAATCCGCAAGTTCAGCTATAGCTATAAAGAAGAGTATGGCGATGGTATTACAGTCTGTTTGTCCCTTGTCCGTAATGGTGAATTATACAGAGAAACTATACAACTTGCAAAGCCTGAGCCTGATAAAAAACTGCTCATCGAGTGGAAAACATTCAGGGACAAGTTGCTTCCGGGGCAGACTGAAGAATGGAAACTTACTGTCAGAGACAAGTCCGGCAATCCTATAAAGGCATCAATGCTTGCTTCGGCGTATGATGCTTCGCTTGACGAATTCTACCCTCATGGATGGTATTTCAGCACTTATTTCAGAAGAAATTTCTTGCCTCTTCGTTTTCAGACTATAGCAGGCGATAGAAGACTTAATATGAATGTGCCTTATGATTATTATTCGGCAGGGAATGGTATAGACTTCTTCAGAGGAGATGGTTTCACATGCTTTATGTCGTTTTTCTTTAATTATTATGGCACACGGGGAGCTATTATGACTAAGGCTTCAATTCCGGTGGGGCAGGAAAATGAAATTGCTGCAAGCCGTAATTCGGTGACTCTTAATTATATTGAGCCTGAAGTTGCGTCGGATGAAACGGTGAAGGTTACTGATGGAGCTTCCTCTCCGGCGCTTCGTGAAAACTTTTCCGAAACAGCGTTCTATTATCCACGTCTGCATACCGATTCCACAGGAACAGTCACAATGTCGTTTGTTATGCCTGATGCATTGACGAAATGGAATTTCAACGGCTTTGTACATACCAAGGACATGGATTACGGCTTGGTGAAGGCTTCGTTCACTACATCGAAACCGTTCATGGTACAGCCTAATATGCCTCGTTTCGTAAGAGTGGGCGATGACTCTTCGATATCTTCGTCCCTTATAAATATGTCCGATGGAAATATTAGCGGAAAGGTGACAATGACCATATCAAACCCATTCAGCGGTAAGGTGGTATATTCCGGAACAAACGATTTCAATGTCAGTGAGGGTGAAACAGGTGTCGTTACTTTCAATTATAAGGTAACGGAAGGAATAGACGTATTGGTTTGTACAATAATGGCTGAGGCCGGTGAGTTCAGCGATGGCGAACGCCATTATCTGCCTGTATTGTCGGACAAGCAGTTGATAGTTGAGAACGTTCCGGTGCAGTTGCGTGGAGATGAAACTAAGACGGTAGATACCGGAAAACTGTTTAATGGCGGAAGTCAGACAGCCACAAACAAAAAACTTACTGTGGAAATGACGGCCAATCCGCAATGGCACGTGATTCAGGCATTGCCTGTACTTGGCACTCCTTCTTCGGATGACGCTATGTCGTGGTCTGCTGCATTGTATGCCAATTCATTGTCTTTGCATATCGTCAAATCGAGTCCGAAAATCAAGCAGGTGTTCGATACATGGGTGTTGCAAGGCAAAGACGATAAAGATTTCTGGTCTGAACTGTCGAAGAATGAGGAACTGAAGAACATTATCATCGAAGAAACTCCATGGCTGGCAGAAGCGGAAGATGAGGCAGCGCGGAAACAACGAATAGCTTTGCTTTTTGATGTGAACGGAATGAACGACAGACTTGCTACGGCTGTAACAAATCTGGCACAACTGCAGTTGGAGGACGGTTCATGGCCGTGGTTCAAGGGTATGTCGTCAAGTCCATATATCACTCTGCAGATAGTGCAGTCATTGGCAAGACTTAAGAGTCTGGGAATAACATTTGGTTCGCAGATGAACAATGTTTATCAGAAAGCAATCGGATATCTTGCGAAAGAGGCTGCCGAGTGGCATAGCCGCGTGATTAAGAATAAAAACACTTATTGGCCACAGTATATGATAATGCATTATCTGTATGTTTGTGCGATAGATAAGGATGCTGCACGTCTGGCGGATGCAAAGGTCAATTCATATTTTACGGATTATTTCATGGGCAAGTCCGCATCGCTCGATATACAGGATAAATCCGTAATGGCTACGGTGATGGATGCTGCCGGCAAGAAGAATGAGGCAAAGGTGCTGTTGCAGTCGGTTGTGGAATATATGGTCAGCAATGAAGATATGGGGTCTTATTTCGATACATACAAGGCAGGATATTCCTGGTGTAACTATAGAATACCGGCTCATGTGTCTGCAATGGAAGCTATAATGCGTTTGGGAGAGAACAAGGAGGTTCTGCTTGATGATATGCGCCTATGGCTGTTGAAGCAGAAGCAGGTACAAGTGTGGGACACTCCGATATCGTCTGTAAATGCCATATACGCTTTTCTTGCTGATGGAGGAAGCAGACTCGATTCCACTTCTGTTATGATGGCAAACGTTGGCGGTGAAACAATCACTACTCCGGATGATGCGATAGGTCAGGTTTCTGTATCTCTGCATGGCGAGGAGATAAATAATGTAAAGGCTATAACTGTTTCACGTAAAGGTTCCGGTACGGGATGGGCTTCTGTATATACACAGTGTCTTGAAAGTATGGATAAGGTGAAACTTTATGATGGCGACGGATTGAGGATAGAACGCAAGTATATGTCCGGCGACAGGGAGATAGACCGTGAATCAGTATTGTCGGTAGGTGATAAGGTTACGGTATCCATTACCGTCAGTGCCGACCGTGATATGGATTTCGTAAGAATAAAGGATGAAAAACCTGCATGTCTTGAAGCGGCATCGCAACTTTCGTCTTATTCATGGTCAGACGGACTTGGATACTATCGTGTAAACAAGGATGCGTCAGTGGAGTTTTTTGTTGACAGTATGCGCAAAGGTACTTATACTATCACTTATGATGCTTATGTCACTCGCTCCGGAAATTATGTTTCAGGTCCTGCTTCTGTGATTTCGGTTTATGCGCCTCAGTTCGGTTCGCATTCCGAAGGATTTACTATGACAGTTAGGTAAATTTTAAAAAAAGCCTGTATATAGAAACCGTAACACGTACGTGTTACGCCCGTTACACGTTCGTGTTACGCTCGCGTCACGTTCGTGTTCCGCGCGTTACACGTACGTGTAACGCTAAATCCGTTTAGGCATTTATACTTCTCTTTATTGTCTTTTTACAATTTCTTTTTAAAAAAGATTGTATCAACTATTGTTTAATTAAAAATAAACCTATATCTTTGCACCGCATTTGAGAAAAACGCCTTCGGGGTGTAGCGCAGTCCGGTTAGCGCACCTGCTTTGGGAGCAGGGGGTCCC
>Juniper_p1__coassemble_213_pt1 | contig 45853 bp, 41 predicted proteins | sample Juniper_p1__metabat2_low_PE_029 | metagenome-assembled genome bin Juniper_p1 | reverse complement strand
GTTAGCAAAGTTAATATTTTATTCTTTGCTGACACAGTTTAATTTACATCCTCCCTTACCACCATAATCACAACTTACGTCGCCCTGATATTCCGGATGGCGCTGTAGCCATACTACGGCATATGCACATGTAGCTATCGGTTTCAGACATTTGCAGCGTGCATAATCGTATGTCGCCTTTACAAGTGCTGACGCTATTCCGCGTCCACCTATTTCTTCCGGCACTATGGTATGGCGGATGTCAAGACCACCATCCTCAGTCAGCTGATAAGCTACGTGTGCAGTATAACCGTCCACTTCTACCTTGAACTGTTTCTTTGCTTCATCGTGTACAATTTCCATAAGCTATAAATTTTTATCAGATAACTTTACGAGGCAATTCTCCACATAACGTTCAGGCAGAAGTTCCTGCTCGAACCTGAGACCAGCCTCTTTCACAAAGTTATAAATTTCATTTTCATCTCCCAACAGTTCTAGTGTTTTTTTAATCCTGCTGTCTGTTCCCTTTACACATACAGGATGGACAGACAGAGCTTCCCTGTCCATCATAATACTGACCATGTGAGGAAAATATTTCCTGACGTTTGCCATAATCTCATACCCCTGTGCATCAATGTCTCCCCAGTAATAAAGATTGACATCATTGAGCCATGCTACATCCTTAAGGACAGTTGCCTGATATCCGCATCCCCACACCACCAGTGTGTCTTTCATTTCCGGAATAAGTTCAATCACCTTTGTCATGTTATGCTTGTTCTCCACAATTATTACATTCCTTACCGGAATATTGAAACGTGCAAACTCACACACAAACACTTTATTATAAGTAAAACCTGACATATACCTCATACACAGTTCACTGTCTGTTATGCGGAAAGCAACTTCCGGGTCACCTTCCTTCAGATTAAAACGGCTGAAAAATGTCTTGGCTTCAGTATTCACATCATCTCCCACTATCACGTCAAGCAAAGGACGTAAAATATCCTTACTTTCCTCCACAAACTTGGTATGCACACCTATATTCAGTTCTCTGACAAACTTACCTGTTTTTGGGTTCAAACGGAAGAAACGGCAAACCTTCATTATCTGTTCCCATTCGTCAAAATATTTTACTACCAGAGAATGATGTTTCACCAATGTTTCTCTAAGCTCCGGAAACTCCTGAACAGTCATTTCCATAACACTACGGAACGTATCTGTGTGTTCATCTATTCCGATAAACTTTAGGAAATCGGACTCAGTAACGAAAAATACTTTGAGAGGGACACTTTGCTTTCCGAAAAGTTTTGTGTTTCGCTCCACATATTCTACTTCATAACCATAGCCCTTCTTCTCCTTAGAAGATGAATAAAGACATGTAATTCCCTGTTCAAGCTCCTTCAATGATGCAAAATCAATAGACTTGTCACATCTTATAACAAGCGGGAAAAAATCCTCTTCCTTAGAGACAAACTCATATTTCATAAAAGAAGGATATTTTGCAAGCGCTTTCTTTCTTATTTCTTCAGGAGTTACCATAGGCTATATAGTTTTAAAACAATGTTCCCGGATTCTTCTCTGCCCTCCATTGCTCAATAGGCATACTGTAGAGCCATGAAGTCTTTTCTTCCTTACGCTCGACGAAATACACATACGAGATGTCGTTCTCTACAATATGTATATTGTCGTTCGGAGTAACCACAAGGAGCTGCAGGTGAAGCTGTTTGCACAAGTCTATCAGATAGCGCGCCTTGTCCTCATCCTGTGCTTTGAAGGCTTCGTCTATGGCTATGAAACGGAACGAATTATCCTGCATTCCGCTCTTTGTCAGACCGAACTGGTATGCTATAGCAGAACCGAGGATAGTATAAGTAAGCTGGGCTTTCTCTCCTCCCGACAAATGTCCCATGTTCTCGTATGTGGTTTCCTTATTTCCCGTATTGCGGTTGAACTCCTCAGCCTTATAAGTGAACCATGAACGCACATCCATAACCCTGTTTCTCCAGTCCTCATTTTCCAGACGCTCCATAAACGGCTGAATATGCTCACGGAAATGGATTTTACGGCCATCCACGGTAGAATTTATTTTCTGAATGTTAGGCATAGCCTCATCCATCAGTTTACAGAATTCCTTAACCTCCTCATTTATTTTTTTCTGCATCACAAGCTGTATATATGTAGCAGGCTGCTTGCGGTAGTCAATACCGTGGAGCGACTCGTTAAGCATTCGGATATTCTCATCTATCGCACTCTTCCAGTTCATGAAGAACATACGGAAATCACCGACCTTGTCTGTGAGTGTTTTCTGCAGATAGTTGTCAAACTGCTTTTCGTATTTCGGAAGGTTTTCTTTCTGCAAACGGCGCAACATTTCCTGATATTCGTCTATCAAGTCTATATTTTCCGCTTCAGGCATGGCATTAACGTCAGAGCGCCAGTCCTTGAATTTCTCCGTGATATATTCCGAAGGATATTTGAAATCGCGGATATGATTCTTCGCCTTGTCCTCTGCATCGCGTTTTTTTGCCGACAACTTACCTTTCTCACTGTCATTTTTTCTGATGAATGACTTATACTCCTTGTCCAGGTCATCGTATGTACAGTTCCTGAGTTCCTCGTAAGCCTGCTCAAAGTCGGAAAGAAGTATAGAGCGCATTGATAAAACAGCCTTCTGACATTCCTCCATCTCGTATTTCGTTTCCTTTATCTTGGATTTTATATCAGAAATCTGACTGACTTTGTCGCGTATCTCCTCAAGAGAAATCTTGCGTATTGCCTGACGCACCTGCTCCAACTGTTTCTGCAAAGCCTGAATGGTATTATTGTTCTTCTCCAGTTCAGCCTTGTCAGATAGTTTCTCCTGCAGACGTGTGGCATATTCCTTCCAGTTTACGGCATCGAAGTCCTTAAACATATCCACCAGTTTCTTGCTCATGTCGTAGTCATACTGGAGTTTCTGTTTCTCGGAGTTTATATCATTCAGCTTAGCCATCAGTTCTATATCCTTCTGCTGAAGCTCCTTAATCTCATGTTGCAGCAGGGCTATCTTGTCCTGATTATCCCATCCGAGGATATAATTTGCCTTGCTCACTACCTGAGGACGGTCATCCTTCTCATGCCTGTCGTGCGAGAACTTAATCAGCCCCTCGCGTGTAACAGCCTTTTCCTGATATCGCTCGAACTCTTCAAGATTTTCCACGCACGCATAGTTGTATTTATTGAATATAGTATCGCGTATCCACTCCTCATATTCAGAGTCTGGGCGTATTTCTATCTTGTCGAGCAGTCTGGCATCATCAGCTGTAAATGTTTCCATTCCGGCAAGCGAGTTGTAAGTGCGATAGCGGTAATAAGTAATCCTACCCTTCAGATCGTTGGAATTCAGGAACTTGTTTACCTCATGATAATACTCGTCAGGCACAAGCAGATGCAATGCAAAATTGTGAAGGATTTTCTCTATGGCACCCTCCCACTCCATTTCTGCAGGATTTACCCTTATCAGCTCACCGATGAAAGGTATCTCATCCTTAGAGGCTCCGGTATGTTCGAGAATCATTTCGCGTATCTCCGATTCACGTCCGGAAATGTTATTCTTGTTCTTCTTCAGTGAGTCAATGGTCTTGATATACTCATCTATCTTCTGACCGATTTCTTTTCTTTCATTTTCGAAAGTTATGGTTTCTCTGATTTTCTGCTCTATACCTGCATTCATGCTTTCCAGACGTCCTGACACAGAGTCACGCTGACTTATGAAAGTATCCTTGTCAGGGTCAGTATTGAGCGAAAGAACAGATGCCACCGAGTTATATTCATCCATACGAGACACGCGCTCATCACGGAGTTCTTCCAGACGCTTAATCTCCTGCTCCATTTCCTTTATCTTCCTGCCCACCTCATCATTCTCTATGGCAAGGGCTATGGAACGTTCGTCCTGACGCATTCTGTCCTCGTCGTCACGGAGTTTCTTTTCCTCTTTTTCAAGACGTTCCTGCTCCTGTTCCAAAGAATCAACACGTTCCTTACCCAGTTCTATAGTCTTACGGGCAAACCAATAGTCAATGCTTTCTCTGTCCATGGAAAGCTGCTTGATTTTCTGTGTATAATCTTTTATCTCGTCTGCATATTTAAATATAGGAGTAAGCATCTCAATCTGCTTTCCTGCCTTTTCGATGTTGGTCTTTGCCTCCATCAGAGTCTTGAAACTGTCCTTCAGCATTATGTACTGCGACTCGGCATTCTGTTCTTCAAGCATATTGGTACGGATAAAATCGTCCAGGTCGTCGAGTACCTTCACACCCACAATCTGATTGAAAAGAGAAAGGGCCTTGACGGAACGCATACCGAAAAGCTGTGTGATACGGTCAGCATAGCCTACAGGACCTTCAAAAAATTCCACCATAGTGCGGTTTCCCTTATGCGAGCTTTCCAGACGGCGGCGCCACATACCCTTGCCGTCGAATGGCTGGAAGTCGCTCTTTATATCCAGTTCACAATGAGCCAGACCGAAAGTACGCCTCAACTCACCGCCGGAGAACCAGCGAACCTGAAACACAGTAACCACACGTGTATCGGTATTGGTAAAAGTGGCAAGAAGCACTGAGTATGCCGAATGGTCGCGCAATGACTGTGTGCTGGCACCGCTTTCGCCGTCACGCTGTATGTTTCCGTAATTACCCAGGACGTATGTCTCCTCTGTTCGGTTACCTTTCTTCTCCACTCCCGACGACTGATTGTAGAACCTGTCCTTCTTGGCAGGTACCATCAGAGTGAGGAGAGCATCTATTATGGTACTCTTTCCCGAAGCGTTTGCTCCCGTAAGCAGGGCATTGTTTCCCTGGGGCTCCATACGGAAAATCCTTTCATGGAATGTTCCCCAGTTGTATATCTCCATGTATTTCAGACGAAATCCCGACGTATCGGAACCGGTACTAAACAGACTCAACATATTCTTGCAGTTTATCCTTAAATTCTTGTAGTTTGTCCAATGTTACTTTCTCTTTTATAATTCTGTGAATCTGATATGTATTCACATTGTCGCGCTTTATCAGTTTCAGATATCCCAGCGACACAATACGGTTAATATAGGTGTCTATCTCGCTGATAAGCTTAACTCTGTTGAAACGCTCAGGAAGGAATATCTCTATTCGTTCCCTAAGCTCGTCGGCACTGACAAAACACTCTGTGGAATAAAGCTCATCCATATTGCTGTCGAACTCTTCAAGCATCTGTCTGAGAATTATAAGAATGACTGATATCTCGAAACCAAGCTGCTGACGGGGAATAAGTCCTGTAGTCTTGTCCTCATCATCCACTATCTGCTTGATATATGCAAAGCCTTCGTCTCGTTTTACTATCAGTTCTATACCTATGTTCATGAGATACTTGTTTATCTCCGACTGATAGTTCAGGATGTCTTCCCACGCGTTAGTGTCCGTCACTTCGACTGGACCTTTAAGCAGACGCACTACGGTACGCCCGTAAGGTGCTATTATAGAATCTATATTCATTTTAAGATAATAATTTCCGGTATTACAATTGATTTTTTCAACTCGCTGTTAAACGGTATGACCTGTGTACGGTCGGGATTGATAGTATGCCTGAACCCGCGTATCACACTGATATATCCGAACAGCTCTGCCAGTCCTTTCTCCAGACCTCCACTCTCCTCTACCACATCGGACAGAGATACCTGCTTGCGGCGCTTCAACGAATCATGAATTCTCTGTTTCAATATAACGCGGTCAACACCGTGACTTACAAACAGTTTATCAGCATGTTCAGCCTCTGAGATGTCCGCACTGGCTATTTCTATCATATTGTTGTAGTCCACATCATCAGTCTTTTCAAGAGTAAGTTTTCTCTCTATAGGCATGGATATTTCCGGCATTGTCTCCAGTTCAAACGACACATCTGGTTTTATATTCCGGCTTGCCAACTGAAGAAGTATCGACTGTATGTCCTGAATCACACGTTTCGATGCTGCCGACTGAGAGTTATTGTTCTCGCAGATGATACGGCTCAATTTTTCAGCCATCTTGTCGTTTGCTTGATACACTTTCTTTCCGCTGTTATAGAGATACTGTTTCATGTTTTTCAGGAACATATCTTCCTGACGTATCTGCGACGGATCTATGGAATGATACAAATCATCCACCATATGATCCCAGACATCCTGCATGGATGGCGTCATAAGGAAATCCCAAAAAGCATAGAAACTCTTTCCCTGAGAACTTTCCTGAAGCTTGTCGAGCGCATCGAACGTATATCCCAGGATATCGCCTTTCGACACATCTCCCTCGGCATGTTTCTGATATATGGATTTTGTGATGGACTTAAAATTGTCTTCCACCTCCTTGAAATCGGAAAGAAGTTCCTTTGCCGTACGTGTAATGTCGCGGAAACGCGGAAGTACCTGATACTCCTCATAGACCATGGCAGACTCTCCTGCCCTAAGGCTCTGAATCTGATGTTCTATCTCCATCTTTCTCTGTTCCAGCATGCGGATACGTTCTTCCGGGTCCTCGTTGGTAAACTCTACAAGTTCCTTTATCTGTCCGTAAAGGTTCATAAACTTTGACTCAGTTCCTACAAACTCATCCTTCTTCAGACTAAGAAGCCAGTCTATCACCTTGCTGGAATATGACGAAAGCTCGTAGAAAACCTCTCCGCTTTCTTCCTGATAATTGCGTAGAAAACCTTTGTCCGTCCATTTCTGAATATACTTGTATGCCTTCTCGTCGTACGAGTCGAACACATTTATATCATTCTCCTCATCATTCTCCAAATTGATGGAGGAAAGATAATCGGAAAGCCTCATTTTAAGTGAATCATAAGCCACAGGCTCTCTGTGCTTATAAAAAGTTTCGTATAGAAACAATATGATAATCTCCCTGTTGCGCAGACGCAAAAGCTCCGCACATGGAGAACCGTTCAATATATCGGACAATAGCTGGGTTTCGGACATGTTTTTTATTCGAAATAAGTTATCATACAAAGTTAGTCATTAATTACGACACGGCAATGTAACAGAGCGGATTTTACCTGATTTTTCCTTCCACCAAACGCTTCTCCGGTATAAAACAACAAAGTATATTATTTTCTTCATAAAAAAACATACTCCATTTCACTTTCACATCCTTCACAGAAACAAGCAAAATGGAGTACGTTTCTCCTTCTACCAAGCAAACAATTCCTCTAATGTTATCTCGCTTTGCACTATTCCTGAGTGATAGTTATGACTCTTTTTCCGACCTACCTTATATCAAAATTAAAACGCTTCGTCATTTTATCCCAAACAACGAAGCGTTTAAGTCAAAATGACGAAGCGTTTTTAAAACAGCATTTACAGGCGGATTCCATTATTCCAATATTTCACCTTTTTCATTGAAAAGTACAACTGATTCTTGACCTTCCACATCAACCAATGTTATCTGGTAAACAGAAGTTCCGTCTTCGTATGTTTCAACTGCAGCAGCCTTGATAGCAAAGTCCTTATAACTTTTTGCCAATACTTCCTGAACAGCCTTAGGCAAATCCTTGATTTCAATAGGAGTAAAATCGTTTACATTTGTTACAGCTGTGACTTCAACCGATGAAAGACTTGAAGCAAATGCTACTGTTGTTCCTAATCCCATAACCAATGCTAATGCAAAAAATACCTTTTTCATAACTCAATAGTTTTAAATGTTAGACAATTAGTTTAGTTTTCGTAGAATTAAAAACAAAGTGTATGCCAAAAATCGAATCATTTAGCATATTTAATTAGCAATCAACACATTATAGCACTAACCTAATATAAATTGAGAACATAAATATGTGGATTTATACACAAGAAACTGTGAAACAATACCATTGATGAGTAAAAATTCCTCATTAGAAAACATTTCGTTTATCTCTCCAGAAAGCACCTTTTATAATCTCAACCTGGAAATGTTTTATAGACTTAATGTACACATAAAAAAAATAGACTTCTATTGAAGCCTATTTTTTTAATAATATCGTAAAGTTTAATCTTCTTTCTTTTCTACGAATTCAGTAACACCGTTTGATACTAAAAGATTGTACCACTGGATAAGCTTCTTTATATCGCTGAGGTGTACTCTGTCTCTGTCATAGTTTGGAAGAACAGCTGCCATAAATTCACCAAGTTCTTCAGCAGAAGCTTTCTTATAGTCCAAAGATGTTACATTACCACCTTCTTTTGTCTTAACTGATTCAAGAACTTCAGACAAAGGAATTTCGTCTGCGTCAGTGTACATAGCGATATCGCCCAATGAAATAACCTTATCAGAAGCATAGATAGGTGAACGTTTCTTGTCTGCACTCAAAGCTTCAACAATAAGCATATTCTTTCCCTGTGAAATCAACTTATATAATCCTGGTTTACCGGATATAGCCAAAATAGTTTTCAACATATTTATATCGTTTTAATTATTAATTATTGAACAAAAATACAACTCACAATTGAATTACACAAGATATTAATTATCTTTTATACACCCAAGACCGGAAAACAGCATATCTATCTGCTCCTCAAGCGACTTCACTCCATCGTTTTCTATTACAAAATCAGAGAGAGAAAGCTTCTGCTCATCGTCCATCTGCAATTTTATACGCTCCATAACCTTTTCCTTAGAAGTATTATCGCGCTCCATAACTCTGGAAACGCGCACCTCAAAAGGGGCATGAACCATAACGACCTTGTCTACAATATCGTTGAATCCGGATTCGAACAAGATAGCACTCTCTATAGCCACTATATTATGACCGGAATGAAAGCATTCATCAGCCCATGCAAGGAACGCTTTCTTCACACACGGATGGACTATAGAATTTATCTTTTTCGCATTATCGGACGAACTAAAGATATATGATGCAAGCATCGGTTTGTTTATCTTTCCATCTACATATACTCCGTCGCCAAGCAAGGCTTTCAGCGCAAAAATTATTGACTCGTCGGACACCATAAGTTTCTTGGCTTCCGAATCGGAGTCAAACACAGGCACTCCCTTAGCCCGCAAAAGATTCGAGAAAAATGATTTTCCGCTACCTATGCCTCCTGTTATACCTAATTTTATTAAATTGCAATTCATTATCGGATATTGAGTATGGATTCTTCAATCAAATAATCGACGCTGGAGGGGATTACTATCATATTGGAAACGTGAGGATTGGTGGTTGTAACTTCAAGGTTTACGTTATCCTTTCCTGTTTTCAGCAAATCTCCATATTTTACACCTATAAAGAAATCATCGGCATCGACTGACGAATATTCAGAAAGACCGACCTTGAAAGTAACCTTAACCTTCGAAGGGAAAGTGCGCAGAGTTTTATTTGCAGGAAAATCCACGCCAACAACCGGAACCTCTACAGTCTTTTCAGAATACATATCCACAGAAACCGACACATCGCAATATGAAGGTTCGTATTTGGCCCCGTCTATCTTCTTCAGAGTTGTTCTGTAAGAAGTATTCTCAGTAAGGTTCTCACAATCGAATGGCATGGTGTAGGCTGTCTGTATGGTTTTAAGGACTTCAGAAGGAGCATAAACTATAACCGAATCCGGCGACAGCTTTATGCCAGATATATAATATTGTATCTCCGGTGCTATTTTTCCTGATACAGACACAGGAACTTTCTTAAATTTCCCATGAGAATAGACAAAACCTATAGAATCAGGATAAACAGACAAAAGCTTAGTGGTTCCATTAAGCTGTGATGACACTCTTTTCCTTAAATCGTCCGATGGCAGAAGTACACGGGATGAGGCATTCTCATAATCCGAGAAGTCTATAGATATGGGCAGGAAAGACCTTCCAAGCATATAATTGAGCAAGACTGTGCCCCTGTCCTCTACCTTTACCTTGACCTCGTCCTGCAAATCGGATGTAATGATAACATCCTTGGGAACATTCTTAAGCCTAAGCGGAATACTGAACTCCGTTTCGAATGTTCCGTCCAATGTCTGAAGCATCCAGAAGCCAAACGATATGGCTACAAAAAACAAAAAAATCAAAAACTCCCTGCACTTTTCAGTAAGCAGGAAGTCTCTGATTTTGTCTATAGAATTATTAAAAATATTTTTGATGTTCTTTTTACCGAACAACATAGCGCAATAAAAATTTTATTTATTTACCTGTGCCTGAGCATCAGCATAGATTGAATTTCTATCTACCTTTATTTTTACGCTTGGAGCAATCTCCACAATAACGGCATTATCTTCCAATTCTTTTACCTTGCCATAAATACCTCCGGCAGTTATCACAGACTGGCCAACTTCAAGGTTTTTACGGAAATTGGCAATTTCCTTCTGTTTCTTGTTCTGTGGACGAATCATGAAAAAGTACATAATGGCAAATATAGCCACCATCATTATCAGGAAAGAATAATCTGCTCCACCCTGAGCTTGCAGCATTACTGTCAATAAATTCATAACTTTTCTTTTATAATTTGATTAATATTCGTTATGCGGACAAATATATCATTATTTTGTCAACTTGTTTTCCTTTTTTAATTTATTAACTATGGCATCCAAAGTTCCATTGATAAAGCCACCACTCTTAGGAGTACTGTACAACTTGGCTATCTCCACATATTCGTTCAGAGAAACGTTTACAGGGATATTAGGAAAACTAAGGATTTCAGCAAGCGCAATCTGCATTATAACCACGTCCATCAAAGCTACACGGTTCAAATCCCAGTTCTTTGATGTCTCACCTATCAGATGACGGTAATACTCTTCGTTCATTATGGCACGACGGAACAAACGACGGGCAAAATCCTGGTCTTCTTCATCCTTGAATTCAGGAAGAAGTTCCTGCTTGGCACCATTCTTAGGGTCGAAACGCTTGATTGTCTTAAGCACGAAAGTATCTACTATTTCCTTATCGTCATTCCAATAAAGACTCTGGTCTTCCAATACCTCATCAAGTTCAGTATTATTAAAGATAAGATTCTTATATATTTTTCTCCAGAACTCACGGTCTTCATCGTATGTAGTCGATTCTGCAGCCATGTATTCTGCATAGATATCACTCTGTTGGATTTTCTCGTAAAGAGATTTCACGAAGTCTTCTTCATTGTCCCAGTTTTTCTTTTGAGCCACGACAAATGCATTAAGGTCGTTGTTTATCTCAAGCTGAGCAATGAACTTGTTTTCCACAAACCTCATGTTAGGTGATAATTCTTCTTTAGTCGGTGCCAGTTTATTCTTTGCGGCGTCAATTTTCTTATTTGCATACCGCGTTACAGCCACCATAAGAAGCAATAGATAATTGTACAAATCGTACGCTTTGGATAAACTGAAGAACAACTCTTTTTCTGCAGTATCCAAGTTTTTACCGCCATTCTGATAATAAGCGTAAATAATCTGAACTATTTTCAGACGAATAAGAACTCTGTTTATCATATTAATAAGATGAAATTTCAGGGCACAAAATTAAGCATTTTATCCGTTACAAGCAATATTAGTCCGCATTTTTCTATTTTTTTTTCACTTTTAGATTAAATTCTATACACGCTTTCTTTGAACATAAAAAAAAAATATTCAACTTTGGGCACAGTTTATTTATTATATATAGTGACTATGGAAGATTTAAAAAAGAAAAGTATGACTGAAACAGACAAAGAGATTGTATTCTCTAAAGCCATAAAGGCAGGAAAAAGAATTTACTACGTTGACGTAAGAAAGAACAAAAAAGATGATATGTTTCTTGCAATAACTGAAAGTAAAAAAGTAATCACAGGTGAGGGGAATTCTCCTGCTGTTAGTTTTGAAAAGCATAAAATATTCTTATACAAGGAAGACTTTGAAAAGTTCCTGAACGGCCTGCAGGAAGCAATCAAATTTATAGATGATAACAACACTTCAGATTATCAGAACAATGAAACGACTGAAAAAAGTGAAGAAAACGGTTTCAACACTTCGTCTGACATTAAAATAGATATCGACTTCTGAAAAAAATGTTTTAATCCAATCAAAAAGAAGTAAGAACTATATTATATAAATAAAGAAGAAAAACGATACATTGTTTGGCCATTAAAAATAAAAGGCATATCTTTGCATCGCTTTTTTAAACTCATCGTGTGTATACCACATCGTGTGATGGCGAATTAAGCAAATTATTATCTACTTAATTTAGAGTAACACAAAAATTTTAAGAAAATGAAATCAATTGAAATCAATGGTTCTTTGAGAACTGAGACTGGAAAGAAAGCTACTCGCGAACTTCGCAAGAGCGACAGTGTACCATGTGTATTGTACGGAATCAACAAAGACGAAAACGGTAACCAAGTAGCTACTCACTTCACTGTAACAAACGACGGTTTGCGTAACTTGGTATATACACCACATATCTACGTTGTAAACTTGAACATCGATGGCAAAGTTGTTACTGCTATCATGAAAGATATCCAGTTCCACCCTGTAACTGACAAAATCCTTCACGTTGACTTCTTGCAGATTGACGAATCTAACCCAATAGTAATGGAAGTTCCTGTTAAATTGGAAGGTCTTGCAGAAGGTGTTAAAGCCGGTGGTAAATTAGCATTGCAGGTTCGTAAGCTTAAAGTTAAAGCTTTGTACAGTGCTATTCCTGAAAGACTTATCGTTGACGTTACAAACTTGGGTCTTGGTAAGACTATCAAGGTTGGCGAGTTGAGCTACGAAGGATTGCAGATTTTGAATGCAAAAGAAGCAGTTGTATGTGCAGTTAAATTGACTCGTGCAGCTCGTGGTGCTCAGGCAGCAGCAGCTTCTAGTAAGAAATAAGTAATAGTCTAACAAACTAATACACACAACAAATCCATATTTAATGAAATATCTGATAGTAGGATTGGGAAATATCGGTGATGAATACCGTAATACCCGTCACAATATAGGATTTATGGTATTGGACGCCCTCGCAAAGGCGTCCAATATTGTTTTTAGCGATAAGCGTTACGGTGCAGTTGCAAACATGTCATTGAAGGGCAAACAGCTGCTCCTGCTCAAACCGTCCACTTATATGAATCTGAGCGGCAATGCTGTCCGTTACTGGATGCAACAGGAAAAGATTCCATTGGAGAATGTGCTTATCATAGTTGACGATTTGGCTCTTCCGATAGGAACACTGCGACTCAAAGGTAAAGGCAGCGATGCAGGACATAATGGACTGAAACATATAGCAGCCACATTGGGCACACAAAACTATTCACGCTTACGCTTCGGAATAGGCAATTATTTTCCGAAAGGCGGACAGATAGATTTCGTATTGGGAGAATTTGACGATGAAGCCAAGAAAATACTTCCGGAAAGAATCAGTCTGGCTGGTGAAATAATAAAGAGTTTCTGTCTGGCAGGACTGAACAACACTATGAACCAATATAACAACAAATAAGATATGGCAGAAGCAAGAATAGACAAATGGTTATGGGCAGCAAGAATATTCAAAACCAGAACCATAGCTGCTGATGCCTGCAAAAAAGGAAGGGTTAACATTAACGGAGCACAGGCCAAACCGTCAAGAATGATAAAACCGGGAGATATTATCAATGTAAAAAAATCTCCGATAACATATTCATTTAAGGTATTACAGGCTATTGAAAAGCGTGTCGGAGCCAAACTGGTGCCGGAAATAATGGAAAACGTAACCTCTCCGGAACAATACGAACTTCTTGAAATGAGCAAAATCAGCGGCTTCATCGACCGTGCAAGAGGAACAGGAAGACCAACAAAGAAAGACAGACGTAGTCTTGATGATTTCTTCACACCTGAATATTTCGATGATTTTGACTTTGACTTCGACGATGATGACGAAGACAATGATTCTGAAGAATAAAAGTTTTTTCTAAATAAATAAAGATAAAGCCGTATCAATAATATCCATGAGCAAAGATATTAAGATACGGCTTTTCCAGCGATTAAAGATATAGAATGAAAATATATGGGTGTTTTTGTGTTTTTATTACATTGCAAATATAGAGATTAAAACATTATACAGTAATAAAAACAGATGTACACATAAGCAATATAATTAGCTTATTATCAGTGTATTGAGATTTTTTATGATGTACATATCAGAAAACACCCCATCAAAATCCTATAATAAATTCATCAAAACTGACACTTTCTATACCTATTTTCTCCTTTAGCCTCATTTTACGACGCGAGATACTTGCCTTTGCTATATGATAGATTTCAGACAGGACAGACATCGGAAGTTCCATTTTAACAAGACAGCAGAAGCGTATTTCATCGTCAGTAAGTTGCGGACACAAGTCCTTAAGCCTTTGCGAAAACATATCGAAACATGCATCGGCATTGCCTACTATAATCTTCCAGTCATCATCTGAAAGATGCAAAGCGCCTTGGGCATTCTGCCTGCGCATTATTATAGGCAATGTTACATTGTTCAGCTGCTTATAATAATCTATGTTCTTATTTAACTTCTCAATCTCTTTCTGACGCAACTCTTCCTGCTTGTTGGCCAAAGATATTTCCATATCACGTCTTTTTAGAGTTTCCTCCATTTTCAGGCAGGTTTCCTCTCTCAACTTCTCCGCTAACTTACGCTTGTTATATCTGTTATAATGAAGCAGAACAGAAAGAATCATAATCAGAATCAGAGCAGCAAGAACAAAATTCGTAAACAACAGTTTGTCTGACGCTGCTTGCATTTCTGCCTTATTAGCCCGTTCCTTCTGAAGTTTATATTCATGTATGCCTTGCATTTTCTCAAGTAATTCATCACGCCTGTCCAAGATAAGGGAATCAAGTGATAAAGTATGTTTCTTAAGATACAAATGCGACTGCTGGACCATGCCAAGGCCGTCGTACATTTCGGACACGACTCTGTAAGCTTTTACACGCGACAACATATCTACAGAATAGATATTTGGAAGAATATAATGCATGACCGAATCCGGCATACCTTCAGAAGAATATGACAATCCCTTAAGAATATATAATTCCGATTTCAGTTTTGGATTAGAACACGTCTGAAGTCCTTTGTCCGCAAAATATACTACACTGTCGGACATTCCGGACAACATATAACTATGAGAGAGGAGTCTGTATATATCAGACATGGATTTATAATCATTTTCCTTTATATAACCCAATGCAGTCCGTAAAGTGGAATAAACTTCAGGCATATCTTTCATACTCTGATAATACAAGGCTTTCTGCTTTAGAAACTCAACATTTGCCAACGAATCGTGCAATGAATGCAATAGTTGTTCTGCAGAGTTTATGTACTCCTTTTCCATGTCATGGCGCATCTTGAAGCGATAAATCTTGGCCAATTCAAGGTTTATCTTAAAATTCAGCAGACTATCACTACCTACAAATTCACCGGCCTGCACATAACTGTCTATGGCCCTTAAAAGATAAAAATTCTTCTGATTGATTTCTCCTTGACAAAAGTATGCTACTGCAAGGCAGGAGTCCATATTTTCACGAATAAAGACTTTTACAGGAAAGTTCAATATTGAATCATTCCTTGGGAAACTGTCTTTATCACATAAATCTTTTACTTCGGACAAAACATCAACAGCACGTTTCACCTCGGCCTCCTTGCGTTGCGAACATGCTGCCATTAGTGTAATGAAGAGAGAAAAGAATATCAAAGATCTGATTGAACTGTATAAAGGCATAAAATAAAAATAAGGTTAATAATATTACGAAGAAACAAAACTGTATCAATATTGTAATAATATACAGTTTATTTCAGATATATTTTTTACTCTTTTAAGTGTTATATACAGGAATAAACTATCAAGACTCGAACAGAGAATTCAGAGCAGACTCCTCTCCTACTACCCACACTATATCTCCCTCCTGCAGTGCTGCATCAACATCGGGCTGATGTAAAGACATATCGTCCGAAGACTCCACTCCCACTACAAGACAGTGATACTTGTTTCTTATTCCACTCTCACGAATGCTCTTTCCTACAAACTTGGAGTTTTCTGTCACCACAAACTGCTTAAGAAGCATTTCCTTCTTTTCGAAATCATCGTCAACGCAGCCTTCAGAAATAGCCTCAGCATGCTCAGCAAAAGCTGACAGCTGCGAGTCGGAACCAATCACCTGTATTGTATCACCCGGGAATATTCTTGTCTGTCCACCCGGTATATTGATTCTGTGTGTTCCTCTTATGATTGATGCGACATGTACCCCGAACCTCTTACCTAAATTAAGTTCCATAAGCGTCAGGCCGGCCCACAGCGAATCTACAGAAATCTTGATATCTGTAAGGTGGATATCCCTGTCGAGCAGCCGACCGGCATACTCGGGCTTTTTGTTTCCTCTGTACACCATAAACATATCCTTTGACCTCATATTCTGAACAAAAGTCCTTTCCATAAGAATGGACTGCTTCTTAAGGAAACGTGAGAAAATCATTGTAAGTACAACCACTATAGCTACTCCCACAACAATGGCCACAGATGCCTGGAACAGGTGATTTATGACATATATTACAAATATCACACCTATCACAATTCTTAGAATAACTACCGAAATGAGCGGAGCATGATTGAATTTGCTGTCTTTCCAAAGGCTCTTGAACTCGATTGAATGATTTTTCTTCATAATCATAGCCCTGAGGAAAGGCGAAATAAGAACTATAGTTATAGCCGCACCAGCCCAGCGTCCCCACTTGTCGCCCAAAGTTTCAACAAGCAAAGGCACTATAAAACTGAAAGATATAAAAATAGCCGCAATAGTCAGCACAGAATATATCACAGTAATTCTTATTATGGCATAAATCAGTGATTTCCAGTTGCTGTGATAGTTGGCAGGCTGAATCGAACCTGAATACCTGTCTATCAGATTTCTCCACTTAGGAGGCATACGTTTATCCACAAAATTATATGCCGGAACTGACAGGCGAATCATATAAGGTGTAAGGAAAGTAGTTATTACAGACACGGCAACTACTATCGGATACAGAAAATCGCTCGTCACATTAAGGCTGACACCAAGCGATGCGATAATAAATGCAAACTCGCCTATCTGCGTCAGGCTGAAACCACACTGCATGGATGTCTTGAGCGACTGTCCGGAAAGAAGCACACCACCCGTACCGAATATAGTCTGACCGAGCAATATAGCTACGATTATGGCAACAATCGGCCATATATACTCCACTATAAGATTTGGGTCGACCATCATACCTACCGACACGAAAAATATTGCTCCGAACAAGTCCTTTACGGGAGCAACAAGTTTCTCGATACGTTCCGAATCAAGAGTTTCAGCCAGTATGGACCCCATTATAAATGCTCCGAATGCAGGAGAGAATCCTACTTTGGCAGCAAGAACCACCATCCCGAAACACATACCGAGCGAGAATATCAGAAGAGTTTCATCACTCATCAGCTTGCGCGAGCGTTTGAGAAACGTCGGAATGAGATACATACCTACCACAAACCAAAGGATAAGGAAGAACACCAGTTTCAGGATACTGCCTACCATCTCCATACCTTCAAAATTCTTGCTTACAGCCATTGTAGAAAGCATAACCATAAGCACAATGGCAAGAATATCTTCTATAATAAGGATACTGAGAACAAGACCGGTAAATTTCTGCTGCCTGATGCCCAAATCATCGAAAGCCTTATATATAATGGTAGTGGACGACATGGCAAGCATACCTCCAAGATAGATACAGTCCATTTGCTTCCACCCGAAAGTCCACCCCACAAATATTCCTACAGCTATCATACAGAGAATGATGGTACAGGCAGAAATCACCGCCGAGCCTCCCACCTTCATCAGTTTCTTGAAACTGAAGTCAAGTCCAAGGGCAAACAAAAGGAATATCACACCTATGTCAGACCATGTTTTGATGCTGTCGGCATCAGTCACTGAAGGAGTAAAAGTAAAATGAGGACTGGCTAAAAAACCGGCTACTATATACCCAAGAACCAAAGGCTGTTTCAGCTTCTTGAATACAAGAGTCATAATACCGGCACATATCAATATAAGAGCCAAATCGCTTATCAAAGGAGCCAAATGTGACATAATCGTTATAAATAGTTATTACTCGTGCAAAATTACTAAATAAAATAATAGCAAAAGCGGAAGTCTATGCTAAATATCACATAAACTTCCGCTTTATTATATCAAAAAGACAATAGCTTTACTTTCTGAAAGGAGGTTTCACCACTACGGCTTTCAGTTTACGGCCACGATTGTCAAGACATATTTCAGTTCCCGGTTTTGAGAACTCAGTCTTTACATATCCCATACCTATACCTATTTTCCTTATAGGCGACATGGTTCCCGAGGTTACATTTCCTATAATATTCCCTTCCATATCTGTAAGAGAATAGCCATGCCTTGGGATACCTCTGTCTATCATCTCGAAACCAACTAACTTACGGCTGACACCTTCGGCTTTCTGTTTCTCAAGAGCAGCACGGTTTGTAAAGTTCTTTCCGTCCACAAACTTGGTTATCCATCCCAATCCGGCTTCTATAGGCGAAGTGGTATCATCGATATCGTTTCCATACAGACAGAATCCCATTTCAAGTCGCAAAGTATCACGTGCTCCAAGACCTATCGGCTTGATACCGAATTCTTCTCCAGCCTCAAACACGGCATTCCATATTTTCTCCGCATCCTGAGGATAGAAATAAAGTTCAAATCCTCCTGCTCCGGTATATCCGGTGTTGGATATAATGACATTCTTCACACCTGCCAGCTCTCCAACCTTAAAAGTATAATATGGAATATCAGCAAGAACTATATCAGTCAGTTTCTGCAGTGTATTGATAGCCTTCGGTCCCTGAATAGCAAGCTGACCAATATTGTCTGACGAATTTTCAAGTTCAGCCCCGACAGTGTTATGCGAAACGCACCAGTTCCAGTCCTTTTCTATATTGGCGGCATTCACCACAAGCATATACTTCTCAGGCTCATAAGCATAGACAAGAAGGTCGTCCACTATACCTCCATCTTCGTTTGGGAAACATGTGTACTGAATCTTTCCCGGAGTAAGAACAGCTGCATTATTCGATGTAACCTGCTGAATAAATTCGAGAGCCGACGGTCCTTTAACCCAGAACTCTCCCATGTGGGAAACGTCAAAAACTCCCACCCCCTGACACACAGTAAGATGTTCTTCAATAATTCCCGAATATTCAATAGGCATATTATAACCGGCAAATTCGTGCATCTTAGCTCCAAGAGCTATATGCTTCTCTGTAAAAGGAGTTGTTTTCATAAGTATAAGTTTAAGTTTGTAAGTTTATGAGTTTGTAAGTTTGTGAGTTTAACAGTTTATAAGTTTACGATTACCAACTTAGAAACCTACAAACTCACAAACTTATTACAATAATCAATATCTGTTAGCCGTAAGCTCAGCTATTTTCACTATTACCTTTACAGCCTTTTCTATAGACTGTACAGGAACGAACTCATATCTTCCGTGGAAATTCAGTCCCCCGGCAAAGATATTAGGACAAGGCAATCCCTTGAACGAAAGCTGAGCACCGTCAGTACCACCGCGGATAGCCTTAACCTTAGGCTCTACTCCGGCTTCCTTCATTGCTCCGAAAGCGATGTCGATGATGTGCATCAGCGGTTCCACTTCCTGACGCATATTGTAATACTGGTCTTTAAGCTCCACAGTTACAATTTCATTGCCATATTTCTCGTTTATTCTTTTTGCACATTCTGCAACCAAAGCCTTTCTGTTTTCAAACTTCTCTCTGTCATGGTCGCGAATGATATACGACAGTTCCGACTGTTCCACTTCGCCCTTCATTCCTACCAGATGATAGAAACCTTCGTAACCTTCAGTAGTGGCAGGAGTTTCGTCAGCCGGCAACATAGCCATAAATTCATTTGCCACAAGCATAGAGTTTATCATCTTGTTCTTGGCATATCCCGGATGAACATTCCTTCCTTTTATCGTCACTTTGGCAGCAGCGGCATTGAAGTTTTCAAATTCAAGTTCTCCCACTTCGCCACCGTCCATAGTGTAAGCCCATTTTGCACCAAATTTCTCTACATCGAACTTATGTGCTCCAAGCCCTATTTCCTCGTCAGGATTGAAACCTATTCTGATTTTTCCATGTTTGATTTCCGGATGCTCTTTCAGATATGCCACAGCCGATACTATTTCAGCAATACCCGCCTTATCATCGGCACCGAGTAGAGTATGTCCGTCTGTCACAATGAGGTCTTCACCCTTATGATCAAGAAGTTCGGGGAACTGCGAAGGAGAAAGAACTATATTATCCTTACTGCATAAAACTATATCAGTACCGTCATACTTTTCAACGATACGAGGCTTGACGTTTTCACCGCTCATATCTGGACTTGTATCCATATGTGCTATAAATCCTATCACCGGTATAGGTCTGTCCACATTAGCAGGCAGAGTGGCAAAAAGATAGCCGTTTTCGTCAAGAGTTATATCTTCAAGTCCAAGCTCCTGAAGTTCCTGCTGCAGATACTTTGCAAAAACCATCTGCTTAGCGGTACTTGGAGTTACGCCTGTATTCTCGTCCGACTGAGTATCAAAAGTCACATACTTTAAAAATCTGTCTATTACTGTCATGATGCTATCAATGTTAATTATTCATTGATGTAAAGTTAAAAAAATGGTTTCTAATAACAAAACTACATGTCCCTTTTTTGAGATTTTTCATACTCGGAAACTCATTTAAAAAGAAATAAGTCATAATAACCAAAAAGTATTATCAAAAAGACATCAAACTATTGAACAAGTTTCGTATTTTTGCGTCAAAACATATAAAAAGCATGAAACCATATCACACATTATTAATAATGTTACTATGCTTGTCCGTATGCCCCGACATGGTTATCGGCCAAGAACATGACGCAACCGGACAAAGCGGCATCGCTGTCGGCGATACGACGAAAGTGCCGAGCAAGAAAGAACTAAAGAAATTGAAAACGGCAAAAAGGAACGTACATTATAACATTTTGGGAGGACCGAGCTATTCGCCCGACATGGGAATACTAATCGGTGGAAGCAGCCTTGTCACTTTCAGGATGAACCCTAAAGACACCGCCATGAAACGCTCTGTAATACCGGCAAGCATAGCCGTCATGATAAGCGGAGGTGTAAGCATAATGGTAAAGCCGCAATTGTTCTTCAAGGACGACAAGTTCAGGATATTCGGGCAATTCCATTACAAAAACATAAAGGAAAACTACTACGGTGTGGGCTACGAAACCAACAAGAACTTCGAAAGAGGTAAAGAAACAAGCCAATACCGGTATAACGGGGCACAAATAAATCCCTGGTTCCTTTTCAGGATAAAAAAATCAAACTTCTTCGCCGGACCGCAAATAGACATAAACTACGACAATATGAGGAACGTTGCCCCAGGAATATTAAACGACGTATCGTACATACGAGCAGGAGGTACGGTCGAAGGATACAAAAACCTAAGTTCCGGCATCGGAATTATGCTGAGCTACGACACGAGAGATGTCCCAGCCAACCCTTACAAAGGCCTGTACCTCGACATAAAGGGCATAGCATATCAAAAATGGTTAGGCAGCGACAACAACTACTCGCGCATAGAATTGGACTACCGCCAATACAAGTCGGTAGGAAAAAGAAAGGTCCTTGCATGGACAGTACAGAGCAAAAACGTTTTCGGCAACAGTATTCCTCTTAACAAATACGTGCTTAGCGGTACGCCGTTTGACTTGCGAGGTTATTACATGGGGCAGTTCCGTGATAAATCCTCGCACGTGGCGGTAATAGAATACAGGCAGATGTTTAACACTAACAAAAGCAATTGGTTCAAGAGAATGGCAAGCCACCTTGGATATGTCGTATGGGGAGGAGCAGGAGCCATGGGACCGGGACCGGCAAAAATAGAAGGCGTGCTACCTAACGCCGGAATAGGGCTGAGGGTGGAAGTGCAGCCAAGGATGAACGTAAGGCTCGATATAGGAAGGGATTTCATAAGCAAGCAGAACCTGTTCTACTTTAACATGACAGAAGCATTCTGACAAAACATCATATATGGAAAAACTCCGCAAGACGATTGACATGCGGAGTTTTTTTTATGAGAAATCTTATTTGTATCAGAAGCAGCTTGAACCGTCGAAACAGTGTGTACAAACCTTACACTTAGGCAGTCCTATAGCTTCTATCAAAGTTTCAAGAGTATTGAATTTCAAAGAAGTCAGTCCGAAACGTGCCCTGATTCGTTCCACAAGTTCCCTGTATTCAGGCGAATCCGTAGTAGCATACTTGTCTAAGTTAGCATTTTCGTCACCTTCTATCTCCTTGATTATACGGCGAGTGATAAGCTCCATATCACTCTTTGACGAAGTGAACCCGATGAACGGACATCCGTAAATCAACGGAGGGCATGCAATACGCATATGCACTTCTTTTGCTCCGTAATCATAAAGGATGTTTACATTGTCGCGAAGCTGAGTACCGCGAACTATTGAATCGTCGCAGAACAAAAGTCTCTTTCCCTGAAGCATAGAGCGGTTAGGAATAAGCTTCATCTTTGCCACTAACGAACGCAAGTTCTGGTTGCTTGGAGTAAAGCTCCGTGGCCATGTCGGAGTATATTTTGCTATTGCACGGTGATACGGAATGCCCTTTCCTTCGGCATATCCCAAAGCCATACCTACACCCGAGTCAGGAATACCACATGCACAATCCACTTCCGAGTCATCAGTCTGTCCCATCTTATATCCCGAGGCAAAGCGTACTTCTTCCACATTTTTGCCCTCATAAGATGATACCGGGAATCCGTAATAAACCCACAAAAAAGAGCAGATTTGCATTTTATCGTTAGGTTTGCGCATCTGCTCCAGTCCGTCGGCACGCATACGGATGATTTCTCCCGGACCGACATATTTATCTATTTCAAAATCAAGGTTTGGCAAACTGCTTGACTCGCTTGTAGCAGCATACGCACCATTTTTCTTACCTATGATGATTGGCGTACGTCCCCACTTGTCGCGTGCCACGATTATTCCATCCTCAGTAAGAATAAGCATAGAGCACGAACCTTTTATCTTATTGAATACATTCTCTATACCATCCACGAAATCCTTTCCCTGAACAATAAGTAGCGCTATGAGCTCTGTCTGGTTTGTCTTACCCATGCTCATTTCAGACAAATGCATGTTTGATGCAAGAAGCTCTTCCACCAATTCCTCTTCATTATTGATTTTTGCCACTGTCACTATAGCGAACTTGCCCAAGTGAGAGTTTATCATAATAGGTTGAGGATCGGTGTCACTTATCACTCCTATACCGGCATTCCCCTTGAACTGTGGCAGTTCCGGTTCGAACTTGGTGCGGAAGTAAGAACTTTCCAAACTGTGGATAGAGCGCATGAAACCCTCACCGGCAGAGTAAGTAGCCATTCCGGCACGCTTCGTACCCAGGTGAGAATTATAGTCTGTGCCGTAAAACAAATCGGTCACACATTCAGCCTTAGAGACTGTACCAAAAAAACCTCCCATTCTTTTTTAAGCAATTAAATTAGTTTAAGCGGAACAAAAGTACAAAAAATTCAGAAAATATTCATAAACGTAAACCTATAAAGGTTACAAAAAAATCATTCAACCTACAAATTGAAAACAAAAACATATGTTTTACTTTGGATAGAGCTTTGTTTGTACTATCTTTACACAAAATAAAAACTTTAATTACAAATGATACATAAAACTTACAAGGCTTATCTTTTCGATTTCGACTATACACTGGCCGACTCATCGCGCGGCATAGTGATGTGTTTCAGAAACGTACTCGCCATGCACGAACATGACGGCATCAGCGATGAATCGATAAAACGAACCATAGGAAAAACTTTGGAAGAATCGTTCACCATTCTTACAGGCATTGACGATAAAGAAACCTTAGCAGCCTACCGCAAAGAGTATGTAGCACAGGCCGACAGACTTATGACTGCCAACACCGTACTGTTTCCAGAAACGCTTGATGTACTGTCACGCCTAAAGGAAAGAGGAGCAAGAATAGGGATAATCTCCACAAAGTACAGATACAGAATCATGGAACTCTTAGGAAAGAAACTTCCCGAAGGATTTCTTGACATAATAGTAGGTGGAGAAGATGTAAAGACACCTAAGCCATCGCCCGAAGGACTGACGTTCGCCATAAGCCATTTAGAATTAGAAGCAGCCGATGTTCTGTATTGCGGCGACAGCACCGTGGATGCGGAAACGGCACGCAACGCCGGAGTCGATTTTGCAGGAGTGCTGCACGGGATGACTACACGCGAAGAACTTGAGGCATATCCTCATGCAGGAATTGTGACCTCACTTGATGGCATACTATAAAGCCCACGGCAAGTGCCGAAGGCTCCTGTTTTTTTATTCTTTTATCTCAGGGATATTCAGTAAATGATATATAAAACTTACAAAGCTTGTCTTTTCAGTTTCGTCTGCAAGAAGTTTGCGTAACACGAGCGTGTAACGCGCGTAACACGTACGTGACACGGGCGGAACACGTTCGTGTAACGGGTGGAACACGAACGTGTGACGCCAACTATTTCAGGGTATAAAAAAAACGATGACCGCCCATAAGGAAGCAGTCATCGCATAATATAGATTTCTAAAAGAGTATTATTCCTTTATTCTTATCAGGATGTTAGCTAAAATAGCAGTAAGTCCACCGGTAGTAATACCTGACGAGAAGATGTTCTTCACAGTTTCAGGCAACTGAGAAAGTATCTCCGGAACAAGCTCAACACTAAGACCGAAAGAGAAACTCAACGCCATAACCAACGTAGCCTTTCTGTCAATCTTCTGAGAAGCGATAATACGTATTCCGGCAGCTGCCACAGTACCGAACATCAGCAGAGTGGCACCTCCAAGTACAGGTTCAGGCATAAGCGAGAACACAAGACCTACAGCAGGGAACAGCCCTAACAGGATAAGGAATCCTGCAATGAAATATCCCACATAGCGGCTGGCAACTCCGGTAAGCTGAATCATACCGTTGTTCTGAGCAAAAATTGAATTAGGGAAAGAGTTGAAGATACCTGCAAGCATAGAGTTGAAACCATCGGCAAGGATACCTCCCGAAGCACGCTTTACGAACTTCTCCCCTTCTACAGGCTCGCCTGAGATAAGCGAATTGGCAGTCACATCGCCATATGCCTCAATGGCTGTGATAAGATAGACGAGTCCCAGACCTATGATGGCAGAGATATCGAACGAGATTCCGTATTTGAAAGGTACAGGAATGTTGAAACCACCGTAGCTCTGTACTGACGAGAAATCCACCATACCCAAAGCCCATGCAACTACATATCCCACGAGAAGACCTATAACGATGGAACTCATACGGAGATAGCGGTTTGAGCTGCGGTTGAATATTATGATAAGCACAAGTACAAGGGCTGCAAGTCCTACATGCTGGAACGCTCCGAAAGTTCCGTCGTTCTGTGCCGTTACGCCACCTCCACAGGCAGATATACCTACCTTGATAAGGCTCATACCGATAAGGGTCACCACGATACCTGACACAAGCGGAGTGATAATCTTACGTGTGTATTTCAGTACGCGGCTGATAAGCATCTCCACAGTAGAGGCTGCTATAGTAGCTCCGAAGATGGAGGATAATCCCCCTGTCAGTCCGGCGGAAATGATAGGACCGATAAAAGAGAAACTTGTTCCCTGAATACAGAGGAGTCCGCAACCGATAGGTCCTACTCTCCTGCACTGTATGAAAGTAGAAATGCCTGATGCGAAAAGTGCCATGGAAACAAGGAAACCTGTTGTTTCGAGGTCAAGTCCCAACGCTCCGGCTATGATAAGCGGAGGAGTGATGATTGCCACGAAAATGGCCAGCAGATGCTGCAGGGCCGCAAAAATGGTATCCTTCAAAGGTGGGCGGTCGTTAAGTCCGTAAATCAGCCCCTCGCCCGGGGCAACATTCTGTTCATTTTCCATTTTTTGATGTTAGTTTTTTGAGTTGTTTGGTTTTTAATCTTCTTTTAGAACAATCTTGCAATCGTCAAGACTTTCAATAATCGCAAGCGATTCCACATGTACACCCATACTTCTGAGCTGTTCGCCTCCATGCTGGAATGACTTTTCAATAAGGAATCCCATTCCCACCAACTCGGCACCGGCCTTGTTTACGAGGTCGATAATGCCTTTGGCGGCATTTCCGTTGGCAAGAAAATCGTCGATGAAAAGCACTTTGTCGCCCGGACACAGATAATCACTGCTTACACAGACATCGTAGTTTCTGTCTTTCGTGAATGAATAAACCGTAGTGGTAATCATGTTCTCCATTGTGCTTGGTTTCTTCTTCTTGGCAAAAACCACAGGGAGTTCGAGCAAATAGCCCACCATAATGGCAGGAGCGATACCACTGGCTTCGATGGTCAGCACTTTGTTAATTTTTGTACTGGCAAAACGCCTTACAAATTCCACCGCCATGGATTTCATCAGAATAGGGTCCATCTGATGATTGATAAAGTTGTCAACTTTAAGGATACCACCTTCAAAACATTTTCCGTCGCGCAATATCCGTTCCTTCAGTGCTTTCATACTTGCAACTAATAATTAAAAGAGTTTCTAAATGATTTTGAAAATGCAAAATTACAAGAAAATTCTTTATGTGTTACAAAATAATAACAATATATTATGCAGAAGTACCAACTAATACTATATCATCGAGGGTTATTACGTTCCAATCGCTTACTTCATTGCCAGTCATAATCAATTTGCCATCGACAAGCCTGAGAGTTATCTTATGAAAACTTCCTCCTGAAAAATCTGTTCCCAGACTTGCCTTAGCCTCATATTTCTGCCCGCTACGGATATAGCGTATGGTGAAACTCAGAGAACTGTCCAACGAAACAGGGTTTATCAGGACTGCTATGTCATGCGAAGGCAAATCTTCTATGGTAAGGACATCACCGCCCGAGCTGCCGGAAGCAATCATTCCTCTGGAAGCGGAATCAAACGAATAGGTATGGGGAGTTACTATTCCTTTACCCGTAAATGTACATCCGGTTATGGTAAGCGGATTCGACAAATCATCTCCCACAACGCTAAGATAAAGAAGCGAATAGACATGTTCCAGGGAATTATCACCGGAGAACGATACTGTTCCGTTGTTATCAGCATAGGACGCCACTACCCTGCCGACAAGAAAATCCTTATCGCCGATATCCTCCAAACTGCCGGACTGTTCGGACAAATCAGGCATCGGCACTGCATCAGGTGTCACTCCGGAAACTTCGTCGCATGGATAATATGCCAGAAACTCAAAATCATCCGTACGGTTCTCCCACTCTACTGATACGGAGGATACCCAACGCGAGTTCTGATATGACCACATCACAGGAGTATTCCCCGGCAGGACGAACATACCCAACTTATCGCCACCGGAGAATGTGACCGTTCCATCTGTTTCCGTAACGGTTTTAGTCTGGGATTTACCTCCAATTTCTACAAAAAGCCTTACAGCCATATCATCTTCGGGCGATTCAGACTGCTTGTCGCACGAAACGCAGAAAAGTAAAAACAGTACTGGTAGAATATATCTTTCAATCATAAAATAATCTGTTTGTAATATTCAAACTCCAAAACATGCGCAATGTACCACTCAGTATAAGAAAAAAACACTATAATTTAATATTCTGAATATTATTGCTTACATTTGTTCGAATAAAAAACTAAACATATCATATGAAAAAATTCAATCTTTTATTTGCTCTCGTATTACTTTCTTGCAATTGGAGCTTTGCGCAACAGGCCAAATATGTATTTTATTTCATTGGCGACGGAATGGGTGTAAATCAGGTTCAGGGAACAGAGCTTTTCCAAGGTGAACTCAAAGGAGAAATAGGTATCTCTCCGCTATGCTTTACACAATTCCCGGTATCTACAGTGGCTACTACATTTTCTGCAACCAACGGTGTGACGGACTCGGCAGCAGCCGGAACCGCTTTGGCTACAGGAAACAAGACCAAAAACGGTGCCATAGGAGTGTTGAAAGACTTGGAAACACCGGTAAACAGTGTTGCCGTATGGGCAAAAAACAGTGGCAGAAGAGTCGGTATCGCAACAAGCGTCAGTGTAGACCATGCTACTCCTGCTGCTTTCTATGCTCACGAAGCCGGACGAAGCAGCTATTATAATATAGGTGCCGACCTGTACAGAGCCGGATTTGACTTCTACGCAGGTTCAGACTTTGTAGAACCGGAAAACAAAAAAGACAAAAACGCTAAAAACCTCTACAAGATGGCCGACGAATATGGTTACTGCATAGCCAGAGGTTATAATGAATATACAAAGAAAAGCGACAAAGCTGACAAAATGATTCTTTTCCAGAGCAAGGAAGCATCGGAGAAAGACAGAAGCGCTATTCCATATGCTATTGACAGAACAGAAAAGGATTTGTCGCTCGAGGATATCACACGTTCTGCCATCGACTTCCTGTCGAAAGATATGAGCAAGGGGTTCTTCCTGATGGTAGAGGGCGGAAAAATAGACTGGGCTTGCCACAGCAATGATGCGGCAACAGCTTTCCGCGAGGTACAGGATTTCGACAATGCAATCAAAATAGCTTATGAATTCTACAAGCAGCATCCGGACGAAACTCTTATTGTAGTGACTGCCGACCATGAGACAGGCGGTATAGTATTGGGTACAGGACAATACAAGCTCAACCTGAAAGCTCTCGAAAGCCAGGAAATGAGCGAAAGCGGATTCACAAAGGTACTGAATGCTATGCGCAAGAAATACAAAAACAATGTTCCATGGGAAGCTGTAAAAGAATCATTGGAAGAGAATTTCGGCTTCTGGGACGAAATAAAGCTGACAGAGAAACAGGAGGAACGTCTTTTAAGTGTCTATGAAAAGACTCTGAAAGGCCAGAAGGCAAAAATGGAGAAAAGCGAATATGCACATGATGAAGCTCTTGCAGCGGAAGCTAAACGTATAATAAGCGAAACTGCCCTCATAGGATGGACCAGCGGCGGACACTCGGCCGGATATGTACCTGTGTTTGCCATCGGTGCCGGAGCCGGAAACTTCAGCGGCAGACTGGATAACACTCAGATTCCGGCACTGATAGCGAAAGCTGCCGGATATACTGTAGAGAAATAAATGTTCATCAGCCGTTCGCCAACCGTTCAGTAGACATTCACTGAACATCCGGTGAACGGCTGATAAACTATAATCACAGATTATTCAAACGTGAAATAATGGCTTAGTCTGCTTATATCCTCATCGGAAAATTCCTTGAACATCGATATCTGCGACATCCCGCTGATGCGTCCGCGTTTGCGTCTGAAATCGACAATTGCCTTTGCCTTATGGAAATCCATATATGGATGGGAACGCAACTCTTCTATACTTGCTTTATTGACATTTATCTTACGGAAAACATCTGATTTCACCTGAAACCACACGAGTAAAGTCGAGTCTACATATTTTACCTCAAGAAGCTGTCCGACATCATAAAAACCTCCCAAACGGTTTCTGTAACTTACTATATTTTTGGAAATGACTCTTCCTATACCGGGTATCTTCTTCAGGATTGAAGTGTCAGCACTGTTCACTTCTATGACAATTCCGGAAGAATATTTCTCCTGCCTGGGAAATCTCAATGAGTCTTTCTTTGGCTTCCTTACCTCATACACAACAGTGTCCGGGGATTTCTTTTTCTCAAATGCTGTCCACTCATTCTTTCTGTAAGTCCTGTTCTTATAATTCCGTTCGCGTTCCTGCCTTTCCTTTTCAATCTTACAATAAAGGGAGTCGGCTATGAGCAATGGTTCTGCTACAATTTCCACCTTATCCTTGTTCGCCTTCTCTCCTACCAGCAGAAACAGAAGCAGAACAAGGATAATCAGCAACAGCACAATAACTCTGCGCTGACTGCGTGTATAGAAGAACCAGTCTTTCCACATATCGAGAATTATCAGTTAGAATAATCCCAATTCATTGAGGAAGATAAGCATTATGCCCAAAGGTGCTATAAACTTCAGAATAAAGATATACAGAGGATAATATGTCGGTTTCAGCGCACCGTAGTTGGTAGCTTCTCCCTTGACAATAGCCTTATTGAGCACCCAGCCTACAAAAATGGCTGACAACATTCCGGAAACGGGAAGCATGATTTTTGCAGTCAGATAATCGAGGGCATCGAAGAAATTCATGCCTGCTATCTTGAATCCGCTCCATTCGCCCAATGCCAATGATGAAACCACACCTATCGTCCAGCAGCCTAAAGAGACTATAGTAGCTGCTCTTCCTCGCGTAAGCCCGAACTTTTCGTGAAGAAATGCTGTAGAAACTTCATGAAGCGAAATGGTTGATGTCAGTGCTGCCAACGCAAGAAGCAGATAGAAAGCCATGGCACATACTATAGCAAGGAACGGTACTGCGGAAAAGGCCTGCTGGAATACATTCGGCAAGGTTATGAATATCAGCGAAGGACCTGAACCCGGATTTATACCTACGGAGAATGCTGCCGGGAAAATGATAATGCCTGCCAGAATAGTTACAAAGGTATCTATTATACCTACGCTCATAGCCGTGTGGCCAAGTCGCGTTTCCTTACCGAAATATGAAGCATAGGTGGACAGACATCCCATACCAAGGCTCATGGAGAAGAAAGCCTGACCCATGGCACCGAGAAAGACCTCTGGAGTTACCTTACTGAAATCGGGTTTGAAAAGGAATTCCAGTCCCTTCTCCGCTCCGGGAAGTGTAACGGAACATATCGCCAAAAGAACAACCAGAATAAAAAGTACAGGCATCAGAACCTTGGAAGAACGCTCGATACCATTCTTTACTCCCTTCACTATCACAATGTGGGTAAGAAGCATAAAGACCGTAAGCCATATTATAGGACGCAAAGGGTCGGAAGAAAACTCATTGAACATGGCTATAAATCCTTCGGCATTCTTACCTTCGAATCCTCCTATGGCTGCCTGAAGCAGATACTCCAAGGTCCATCCTGCCACAACCGAATAATATCCCAATATAAGAAATCCGGTAAGTACACCGAGATAGCCTACCCACTTCCATTTCGTTCCCGGCGCCAATACACTGAACGAACCTCCTGTACTTGCCTTTGCACTACGGCCTATGGTAAACTCTGCCACCATAATAGGCAGACCAAATATAAATATACATCCTAAATATATAAGAATGAAAGCTGCACCACCGTGATTGCCTGCCTCGTATGGGAATCGCCATATATTACCCAATCCCACTGCCGAACCTGCCGCCGCCAATATCGCTCCCAATTTACTTCCAAAACTAACTCTGTCGTGATGATGTTGCATAAAAAAACATATTAAATGATAAATAGAACTGTTTTACGGCACAAATGTACGAAAAATATTATATTTTTGGCGAGAAAATTAATATTTATAACATGATTACATATTTAAAGCGTTATCCGCTGTCTATTTTAGTAATAGCAGCAATATTGTATCTGTCGTTTTTCAAACCACCGCAGACATCCATCAGCGAGATAAAGAACATAGACAAAGTGGTTCATATATGCATGTACGGAGGTCTGACCGTAATACTGTGGTCTGAGCATCTCAGACAGCATTTTCCCTTAATCAGGAAGCATCTGATAATCGGTGGAGTAATATGTCCGATTATAATGAGCGGACTTATAGAAATAGGACAGGCCACACTCACGGAAACAAGAGGTGGCGACTGGATGGATTTTCTGGCAAATATCACCGGAGTAGTATTGGGAAGCATCTTCAGCTATTATGTATTGCGCCCATACATATGGAAGAAACGTAAAAAATGACAATTCGGATATAAAGAAAGTGCCCATCAGGCAATATCAATACAAAATCTGATGAGCACTTGAAATATAAGAAGAAATCTTTAGTCTTCCTTAACTTCCCAACCTAATGCACTTGCACCGAGAACTGCAGCATCGGCATCCTTAAGCTGTGAAAGTAACAATTTAGTCTTACCGGCATAAATCTTAAGAACATTTTCATCCATAGCTTTCTGGATAGGCTTCATAATAAGATCACCAGCCTTTGCAAGACCACCGAACAGGATAATAGCTTCCGGACTTGAGAATGCAATAAAGTCAGCCAAAGCTCTACCGAGAATCTTTCCTGTATATTCGAAAATATCCTGAGCAAGTTTATCGCCCTTGATTGCAGCATCATATACATCCTTCGAAACAATTTCTTCTGCAGGAATTTCTCTAAGCAAACTTGGTTCAGAACGTGCTACAAGGAATTCGCGTGCTGTACGTGCAACACCTGTAGCAGAGCAATAAGTTTCAAGACAACCCTTGCGTCCGCATCCGCAGATACGACCGTCACGTTCTACAATCACGTGACCAAGCTCACCGGCAAAACCATCGTGGCCATATACCAGCTGACCGTTTACTACGATACCGCTACCTACACCTGTACCAAGTGTAATCATGATGAAATCTCTCAATCCGCGTGCAGCGCCATAAGTCATTTCACCGATTGCAGCTGCATTGGCATCGTTTGTAAGAGCTGTAGGGATTCCCAACTTGTCTTCAAACATGGCAGCCAAAGGAATAACTCCCTTCCAAGGAAGATTAGGAGCAAACTCGATAGTTCCTTTATAATAGTTACCGTTAGGCGCACCTACACCCATTCCTTTAAACTTCTCAGCACCGCCAAACTGCTGCAAAAGAGGGATAAGCTTTTTGCAAACAGCATCTACATATGCTTCTATTTCATCGTATTCCTGAGTTTTGATTGAATCGGAAGCCAAAACGTTTCCACGAGAATCAACTACACCGAACACGGTATTAGTACCGCCGATGTCCATACCAACCACATAGGGTTTTTCCATATTTACAGTCATGACATTTATTGTTTAGGGTTAATTATTGAGACAAAAATATACAATTGGCAATAATCACACAAATTTTTCAAATAAATATTAATCCGAATATATAAGTTTTTTTCATAAATTAGCAGCGTATTTACTAATCCACTGACAAAATGATTCATCTGAAAGACATAAACAAGACGTATCACAACGGCGCTCCTCTTCATGTACTGAAGGGTATAAACCTCGATATAGAAAAAGGGGAATTTGTATCTATCATGGGAGCATCCGGCTCAGGAAAGTCCACATTACTTAATATATTGGGAATACTTGACAACTATGATACAGGGGAATATACACTGAACGGTGTGCTGATAAAGGACCTCAGTGAAACAAAAGCTGCCGAATACAGAAACAGAATGATTGGTTTTATATTCCAGTCGTTCAATCTGATATCGTTCAAGAATGCGATGGAAAATGTTGCGCTTCCATTATATTATCAGGGAGTGAGCAGAAAGAAAAGAAACGAGCTCGCAATGGAGTATCTTGATAAATTGGGACTGAAGGAATGGGCACACCATATGCCGAACGAACTCTCCGGAGGACAGAAACAGAGGGTCGCAATAGCAAGGGCTCTTATCTCCAAACCGGAAATAATATTGGCCGACGAACCTACAGGAGCGCTTGACAGCAAGACTTCTGTTGAAGTAATGAACATTCTGAAAGAGCTTCACGAGAAAGAAGGACTTACGATAATAATAGTGACTCACGAGAGCGGAGTGGCGAACCAGACTAACAAGATTATCCATATCAAGGATGGTATAATAGAAAAGATAGAAGACAACATAGACCACAACGCATCACCTTTCGGCAAGAACGGATTCATGAAATAACACATAGGAAAATGACAGATCTTATTCAGGAAATATACGGAACGATAATGCGTAACAAGCTGCGCACGGCCTTGACCGGCTTTGCAGTAGCGTGGGGAATATTCATGCTTATTGTCCTTTTAGGAGCCGGAAACGGACTGATACACGCATTTGAAAACCAGTCGGCAGACATGAAGATGAATTCCATGAAGATTTATCCGGGAGTGACATCGAAAGCCTACAACGGACTAAACGAGGGAAGAAACATATCTCTGAATGAGAGTGACATGAAAATCACCTCCAAACGTTTCAAGAACAATATTACCACTGTAGGAGCAACCACAAGCCATAGCGGAATACTTACTTACGGAAAAGAAAATGTAAGCATAACCATAAACGGAGTATTTCCGAATCATATGGAAATGGAACCTATGAAACTCGTAAAAGGAAGGTTCATCAACAAGCGCGATATGGATGAAATGAGGAAAGTGATAGTCCTTCATCAGAAAACGGCAGACATTCTGTTTCCAAAGTCGGAAGGAATAGGTAAATATATTACTTCGCAGGGGGTTATGTATCAGGTAGTAGGAATATATTCCGACCAGAACAGTTTCTCGCCAAGCGCATTGGTACCGTTCAGCACTCTACAGCTGATTTACAGCAAAGGCGACAGTATAGAAAACATTATATTTGCCACCGAAGGGCTTACCGACCAGATGAGCAACGATGAGTTCGAGAAACAGTACCGTGCAGCAATAGGCAAAAACAATAACTTTGCTCCGGACGACGACAGCGCTATATGGATATGGAACAGATTCACACAGTATCTGCAGCAACAGTCGGCTACTAATATCCTCAACATTTCAATATGGGTGATAGGTATATTCACCCTGCTGAGCGGAATAGTGGGTGTAAGCAATATCATGCTTATAACCGTGAGGGAAAGAACACATGAATTCGGAATAAGAAAGGCTCTCGGAGCCAAACCGGCCTCGATACTATGGCTTATCATCTCTGAGAGTGTTGTCATAACCACATTTTTCGGATATATAGGAATGGTGGCCGGAATAGCAGCTACGGAATATATGAATGTAGTAGCCGGGAAGCAGGTAGTAGATGCCGGTGTCTTCTCGATGACATTCTTCGAGAATCCTACCGTAGATATAAAAATAGCCATACAGGCCACACTGACACTTATCATAGCCGGAACACTTGCCGGACTGTTCCCTGCAAGAAAGGCTGTGATGATACGACCTATTGAAGCACTTAGAGCAGACTGATTATGAGAAGATTTGATTTGGATACATGCGAGGAAATATTCCTCACCATAACAAGAAACAAGACTCGAAGCCTGCTTACGGCTTTCGGGGTTTTCTGGGGTATATTCATGCTTGTAGCTCTTATGGGCGGAACAAAAGGTGTACAGGACCTTATGGCAAAACAGTTCGTAGGATTTGCCACAAACTCCGGCTTCATGGGCACAAACCAAACAAGCAAGGCATACAAAGGTTTCCAGCAGGGACGCTTCTGGGATCTTACGAATACCGACGTGGAAAGAGTACGTCGAAGTGTGCCGGAAATAGAAGTTGTGACTCCAAACATTACAAAATGGGGAATAGACATGGTCTACAACGAGAACAAGACTTCCGGCACTCTGAAAGGTCTTTATCCAATATACGCAAAGATAGAGGAACCGCAAATCACGATGGGGCGTTATATCAACGATATGGATATTGTGAACAAAAGAAAGGTATGCGTTCTTGGAAGCAGAATATTCGAAAGTCTTTTCCCAGACAAGAACAATCCATGTGGAAAATACATTGAGGTGAATGGAATTTACTATCAGGTGATAGGTGTAAACATGGCTGCCGGAAACATGTCGGTACAAGGACAGGCGGAAACATCTATCATTATTCCTTTCTCCACTATGCAGAACACCTATAATTATGGCGACAAGATACAGATGCTCAGCTTTACGGTTAAGAAAGGATATGCCGTAAGCGAGATTCAGAAAAAAGTGGAATCTGTCATCAAACGTGCACATAATGTACATCCGGACGACAAGCAGGCTGTAATCAGCGTAAATGCTGAAGCCATGTTCGGCATGATGGACAATCTGTTCTCCGGCATAGAGGTTCTCGGATGGATGGTAGGACTCGGTACTCTACTGGCAGGAGCCATCGGCGTGAGCAATATCATGATGGTGACAGTAAAGGAAAGGACTACCGAGATAGGTATCAGAAGAGCCATAGGGGCACGCCCCAATGATATACTGAGCCAGATTCTTACAGAGAGTATGGTACTTACGATAATAGCCGGAATGAGTGGAATATCCTTTGCGGTATTCCTGCTAAACATAGTAGAACAGGCACTCTCCTCTCCTACATCCGCCGCACACTTCCAGATAAGTTTCTGGGGAGCTATCGGAGCTTGCATATTACTGCTGATATTAGGTCTGCTGGCCGGACTGGCACCTGCCTTCCGAGCCATGGCAATAAAGCCTATTGAGGCTATCAGGGATGAGTGATGGAGAATTAAGAATGAAAGATTAAGAATTAAACAGTCAAAGGTCAATAAACTTAAAAACTCAAAAACCAAATTATATGAAGAAATTTATCAGAATAGGTATAATGGTAGTCATAGCACTGCTGTTCCTTGGAACTTTCGTATTTCTCTATCAGAAATCACAACCAAAAGACGTTGAATACAATCTGTCTAAAGTAGTCAAGTCCGACATAGTTCAGACCACTGTAGCAACAGGAAAGATAGAGCCTCGAGATGAAGTACAAATCAAGCCACAGATTTCGGGTATCATATCAGAAGTCTACAAGGAGGCCGGCGAGAACGTGAAAAAAGGAGAAGTAATAGCCAAAGTCAAGGTTATCCCTGAATTGGGACAGCTCAACTCGGCAGAAAGCCGTGTACGTCTGGCTGAGATGAACGGACGTCAGGCCGAAATCGATTTGGAAAGAATAGAAAAACTGTATGAGAAGAAGCTCGTAAGCACTGAAGAGTATGAGAAGACACTGCTCACTACAAAACAGGCTCGCGAAGAGATACAGGCTGCAAAAGATAACCTGGAAATCATAAAGGAAGGTATCACAAAAAACAGTGCCTCGTTCAGCAGTACACTAATCCGTTCCACTATCAACGGGCTTATCCTCGATGTACCTATCAAGGTGGGTAACTCTGTTATCATGAGTAATACTTTCAATGACGGTACTACCATCGCAACCGTAGCCGATATGAGCGACCTTATATTCCGCGGAAATGTAGATGAAACTGAAGTTGGAAAAATAGCAGTCGGAATACCTGTAAAAATCACATTAGGAGCATTGCAGGACATGGTTTTCAGCGCAACCTTGGAATACATTTCGCCGAAGAGTGTGGAAAACAACGGTGCAAACCAGTTTGAGATTAAGGCTGCCATAACCGTTCCTGACAGTGTTACAATCCGTTCTGGCTACAGCGCTAATGCCGAAATAGAACTCCAAAGAGCAAACAATGTTCTCAGCATACCGGAAAGCGCACTCGAATTCAAAGGCGACTCCACCTTCGTGTTCCTGCTTACAGACAGTGTATCCGGCCAGAAATTCGAGCGTAAGACTGTAACTACCGGAGTAAGCGACGGAATAAACGTAGAAGTAAAGTCAGGACTTAAGGAAAATGACCTTGTACGCGGACTTAAAAAAGAATAATGTGAAACAGTTTAACAAAGAACTGATATGAAGAACAGAATAATAACTGCTTCTGCACTGATGGTTCTGCTTTCTGCCAATGTCTGTGCCCAGGAGAAATGGGACTTGGAGAAATGTATCACCCACGCAATAGAAAACAATCTCAGCATAAAGCAGCAGGAAGCATCGAAGGAGCAAAGTGCAGTAGAGCTTAACACTGCAAAATGGAGCAGACTACCAGACCTGAACGGTAGCGCATCACACTCTTTCAATTTCGGACGAAGCCTTCAGGCCGACAATACATACAAGAGCCTGAACACACAGAATACGGCATTCAATCTGAATACAAGCATTCCGCTTTTCACCGGATTGAAAATCACACACAATATCGCACTTGCCAAACTGAATCTTCAGGCTGCAACCGAGGATTTGAACAAGGCCAAGGAGGATATAAGCATACAGGTAGCCTCAGCATACCTTCAGGTTCTTTTCAACGAGGAACTTGCGCAGGTGGCCCATCTGCAAGTGGAACTGAGCAAGGAAATGCTCGCACAGAAGGAGGCATATTTCAAGACAGGCAAAGCATCTGAAGCCGAATGGCTTGAAGCAAAGTCAAGAGTGGCACAGGACCAGCTTTCGGCCGTACAGGCTGACAACAATTACAAACTGGCCTTACTCGATTTGAGCCAACTGCTTGAACTGCCTTCTCCGGATAATTTCTCTATAGTATCTCCACAGGCCGACATGGAGGAATATATGGGCAGCATTACTTCGCCTACAGATATCTACAACCAGGCTGTACTGTTCAAATCTTCCATCAAAGCAGCCCAATACAGACTAGAAGGTGCAGCAAAATCTGTCAAGATAGCGAAAAGCGCATACTATCCACAGCTCAGTTTCGGAGCCGGTCTGAGTACAAACTACTATAAAGTGGCAGGAATGAAAAATCCTGTATTCGGTTCGCAGTTAAGGGATAATTTCAGCCAATACTTCGGATTTCAGTTGAACATTCCTATATTCAACCGTTTCAGCACAAGAAACCAGGTGAGAAGCGCACGCATACAGCAGAACACACTGAACTGGCAGCTTGAAGACAGCAAGAAAGCTCTCTACAAGGAAATACAGCAGGCATACTATAACGCCATAGGAGCTGAAAGCAGATATGAGAGCAGCCTTACTGCCGACCAGGCAGCGGAAGCTTCTTTCAATCTGATGAAAGAGAAATACGCGGAAGGCAAAGCAAACGCTACGGAATACAACGAAAGCCGTACAAGCTGGATGAAAGCCATATCAGAAAGGCTTCAGGCCAAATATGACTATATATTCAGAACAAAGATTCTTGACTTCTACAGAGGGGTACCTCTGACTCTGAAATAAAAAGGCATATTCACAAAACGCACAAAAACGACAATATCTGACAGTCCGGAACTGATAGAATATTGCCGTTTTTTTATTATCCTTAAACTTTTACCTTACTAAAAAACAATACTATTTATAACAAGAGAGATATGTATATTATGAAAAAACTATTACTTCCGATTTAAATTTCGCGTATTGACCTACGCGTAGAACTTCTGTCAAGACGTTCACTCCTTCTGTTTCCAACTTCTTCCTTTCTTTTATCGCGACGTTCGTATCTGTCATGCTTGTCATAATCATGCTTAGGCGGACGTGATACTGCAGGAGGTGCAGGCTTTGACGGACAAACCGGTCTTGAAGGCGGAACAGGTCTTTGCGGCGGACATACAGGTCGTGGAGGTCTTACCGAAGGATTTGGCCGTCCGAAATCATGAGGTCTGTATTCCGGTCTACACTGAAAATGTCCGGCATAGACCTTATGGTTGTAATGCTTTCGGAAGTTCTTTTTATAATAACTCACTCCACCGCAGTACCGACGCCCATGTACTCCTCTGTATGAGTAGTAATGTGCCGGCAATCCATAGTAGAAGAAACGTCTGTCGGGATATACCTTATATATACGCACATAACATACATTATTGACTGCATATATAGGACGGAAGAAATAATCTATAGACATAAACTTGGCATATGACGCACTTGACAGAATCCATCGCAGGTCGTCGTTCCGTTCGTCAAGATATCTGTAGTAGGCATCCATAGCACGTGCATCAGCACGCGACAAAGCCGAAACATATGGGTCTACATTATTAAAGAAGTCAAAGTTAATCTCGAACAGGTCGTTATACTGACGTTCGTTAAGCTTAAGTTCAAAAGCCATTCTGTCTGTCAAGAAACGTGCATTGACCCTCACATCACCCAAATCGAGAGCCCGGGCAGGCAATACAAACATAAATGCTGCAACTGCCATCAGCGTTAAATAAAATCTTCTCTTCATAATCTTACTGTTTAAATTTCCTGATACAAAAATAGGAGGATAAAAATCCCCCTACAACAGAATATTCCCAAACGTTTTTAGGAAAGTTCCTACAGTGTATAGGATAAATCCTACACACCTATTATCCTTAAGCCAAGCGTATTCCCTGCTCGCCTTCGAGCACTATCAGGCGTTTCTTGTAAAGGTCGCCCACAGCTTTCTTGAATGTCTTCTTGCTGACACCGAATGTATTGTAAATAACATCGGCTTCTGTCTTGTCATTCAAAGGTGTGGAACCGCCGTTGCTGCGTATGTATTCCAAAAGAGTGTCTGCAAAGTCCTCTACCTTCTTCACTCCACCCTTCTGAAGTTCAAGGTCTATCTTACCGTCCTGACGTACCTGCTTAATATAAGCCGGCATCTTCATACCTATACGCACGTCGGTAAATATCTCGTTCTTGAAAATCATACCACCGAATTTATTGTCGACGATGACTTTATATCCAAGGTCTGTTTTCTGCCATACCAGGATTTCCACTTCATCGCCTGCATTGTATTCAGGCATGTCCTTTGAGAGATATTTCTCTACTTTTGCTGATGCAACGATACGGTAGCTGTCCTCGTCGAGATGAACATGGACCACATACGAATTTCCTTTCAGCATCTTCATCTTCTGTTCGCGGAAAGGCACGAAAAGGTCTTTCATCAGTCCCCAGTCGAGGAAAGCGCCATACTGATTCACCCATGCCACTTCAAGACAGGCAAACTCGCCTACCTTAACGTAAGGCTGTAAGGTAGTTGCTATCAGACGCTCGTCCATATCGAGATAAATAAACACATTCAGTACGTCACCAGGCTTGCATCCCTGAGATACATAACGTGTAGGCAACAGTATCTCGCCATCTTCGCTGCCATCAAGATAAACCCCGAAATCTACTTCCTTTACGACTTCCAGAAGGTTATATTCTCCCAATTTAATATGACTCATATGGTTTAAGTTTTTAAGTTTTTGAGTTTTTAAGTTTGTGAGTTAGTTGACAAAACCTTTCTATCAGCTTGTAACTGTAGCCTTGTCAACTCATAATTATTAATTCTTAATTATTCATTAACACTAAACTATCCTTCCGTCCAGCATATGAATGGTACGGTCGGTCTGACTTGCCAGTCCTTCGTCGTGGGTGACAATCACAAAAGTCTGGCCAAGTTTGTCGCGCAGTTCAAAAAACAGGTTGTGCAGTTCCTCCTTGTTCTTAGTGTCAAGACTTCCGGACGGCTCGTCGGCCAATACTACAGAAGGATTGTTAATCAAAGCTCTTGCCACGGCTACCCTCTGTTTCTCACCGCCGGAAAGTTCGGCCGGCTTATGCGATGCACGGTCCGAAAGTCCGAGAAACTTCAGCATATCGAGAGCCTGCTTGCGTGCATCATGAGCCGATACACCTTTTATCATAGCCGGAATGGTGACATTCTCGAGTGCGGTAAACTCCGGAAGCAACTGATGGAACTGGAATACGAAACCTATCTCCCTGTTTCTGAAAGCTGAGAGTTCCTTCTCCTTCATACGGCTCACGTCGGTACCGTTGATTATCACACGTCCTGCATCAGCCCTGTCGAGTGTTCCTATAATCTGAAGCAATGTGGTTTTACCCGCACCGCTCGGACCTACGATACTTACCACTTCACCCTTGTCGATATTAAGGTCTATTCCCTTGAGAACCTGAAGTTGTCCGAAACTTTTTGTTATTCCTTCTATCTGTATCATCGCTTAATCAGATTTTTCGTATTACATATTCTGCCAGATAACATCCGAACACAGCCGGCATATAGCTGACAGTACCTGTAGTGGACTTTTTGTTCTGTTCGTTATCTATCAATATAATAGCATTCGGGTCAGCCTGTTCAGTGCTGAACACTACCGGCAGCTTGCGTTTCATACCCATTTTCTGCAAACGCTTTCTCACAGCCTTGCTCAGTCCGCAATGATACGTTTCCCACAAATCGGCAAAACGCACCTGGGTAATATCGCTCTTTGCTCCTGCTCCCATACTGCTAACTATCTTTATACCGCGCTTCAGGGCATTATATATAAGGTAGCATTTGGGCGCAACCGTATCTATGGCATCCACCACGAAATCAAACTTCGCACTGTCCAACAGTTCCGGTATAGCCTCATCCTTCAGATATACAGGAAGTACTGTCAGTTCCAGGTCCGGATTGATATCCTTGAATCTCCCGGCAAGCACTTCCGCCTTAGGTCGGCCTATCACAGAATGCAAGGCCGGCAATTGTCTGTTTATGTTGCTCGGCTGCACGGTATCGGCATCCACTATAGTCATCTTCCCTACTCCGGCACGGCAAATCATCTCGGCCGCATATGCTCCTACTCCTCCAAGGCCCACTACAAGCACGTGCGAGTTTCTGAGATGCTCCATCCTGTCCTTTCCCAACAGCAGTTCCGTGCGCTGCTGCCACTCTCTATTATTTTCGGTATTCATCTGTTACTCTTTCTTAAACCATTTATACAGGTTACCAATCACAGTATCGTATGCCGTCGAACTGACTGCGCGTCGAGGTTCTGAGAACGACATAATTTCTTCCGGGTCGCCCCATCTGTCAGGGTAAATCATCAACAGACTGTTATTCGAGAAATATCTTGAAATCTGTCCCGGTAGCTGGTCGAAAGACTGCTGGTAAGATATCGAACCTTTACGGGCCGAAACTATCACGAAGAGATGGTCGTATGCCATCTGGCTTGTAAGCAGCAGCAGGTCATCCCAATCTTCAAGTACGGAATACATCGAGAATGTATTGGCTCCTTCTCTGTTTATTATCCTTTTCAGATATGCCAATGTCTGTTCGGAAGCATAGAAATAAACCCTGCATCCCAGAATCTTACCCATACGGCACATCTGTACTACCCACTTGGAGAAACCGGCCTCAAACTCAGCCTGCTTCGGTACAGCCACGATTATACGCCTCAACGTATTGACAGGAACAAGGAATTTGGCAATCATAACCTGTCTGTGAGTGCCTGAAAGCAGGTTTTCTGTCATAGTTCCGAAGAATGAATCAAGCATGTTTGTCTTTCTGTGAAGACCTATAATGATATCAGTGATGTCATTCTCCCTTGCCGTATGAATGATACCCTGCGCGATATTCATATCATATCTCAACACTGTTCTGACAGAAGTATCTGCGGCCGATGCTATGATTGATGTCTTTTCCAGATTTCGTTTCGACATCATTTCCTTGGCCTCGGATGTATTGTTGTCATTAATCACGCTCAGGGCCACAAGTTCCTTCTTCTGTTTAGGATGCTTTATCATGAGTGTCATATTCACCAAGCCTTCTATCGTATCAGGGTTGGCTACTGAAATCATGAAATTCTCCTTGTCATTTTTCTTCTTGTCTGTATCTGCCTCGCCGTTATGCTCTTCTGCCACTATACGTTTTGCAGCACGTTCGGTCACCACAGAGCTTATAATGCAGGTAAAGAGAATCATCACGACAGTACCGTTCAGCACATCGTCATTGAGCAGTCTTTCGCCCGTAGGGAGAATTATCTCATGACCGATAAGCACTGCAGCCAGTGTTGCGGCAGCCTGAGCATTACTCAATCCGAAAATCAGACTGCACTCGCTCTTTTTCATCCTGAAGGTTTTCTGCGTAATCCATGCTGCAAGCCATTTGCTGATAGTTGCAACCACCGTCATAACAACAGCCACTTTCAAGGCTTCGCCTTCGGTGAAAAGACAGCGCACATCTATTATCATACCCACTCCGATAAGGAAATAAGGAATGAACAGCGCATTACCTACAAACTCCAGACGGTTCATCAGCGGAGATACATGAGGTACATATCTGTTTATCACCAGACCGGCCATAAACGCACCGAGGATACCTTCCATGCCGACAAGCTCCATAAGTCCTGCTCCAAGAAAAACCATCGACAGGACAAAGACGAACTGCATCACGCTGTCATCGTATTTGCGGAAGAACCAGCGGCAAAGACGCGGCATACCAACGATAATCAATGCTCCAAGCGCAAGAACCTTCACCACAAGCAGCACCCAGTACATGCTGCCGACGGTTTCTTCCTTATACATACCGCCTATCACGGCAAGCACGGCCAACGCCAAAAGGACTGTCACTGCAGTACCTCCAATAGTTATACTCACGCTTCGAATCCTCGCCAGACCGTATCGGCTTATTATAGGATAGGCTATCAGCGTATGGCTGGCATACATACTTGCCAAAAGCACCGAAGTGACCAGTGAGAAATCCAGCAGCCACATACTCGTAGCGATACCCAAAGCCATAGGGATGACAAATGTCCAGAATCCGAACACAAGACCTTTAGTCTGGTTCTTCTTGAAATCGTCCATATCCATTTCCAGACCGGCAAGAAACATGATATAAAGTAGTCCCACCTTGCCGAAAAGCTCGAAGCTGCTGTCGCGTTCCAGTATATTGAATCCGTATTCGCCGACTATTACACCTGCCAATATCATACCTATGATATGAGGTATTCTGAGTTTACCCATTATAATAGGAGCAAACAGTATAATGACAAGCACCAAAAAGAAAATCCACGTAGGATCAGTTATAGGAAGGTCAATACCAAGTCCGGTTAAGCCAAGCAAATCTTTCATAAACATTTAATATATATTCAATTTGAGACAAAAATACAAAATTTCTCGCGATTTTTCTACATGATATTCCAAAATATTCTATTTTTGCGGACAAAATGATGTTTTTTATTAACAATTAAAGTTTAAAGAAAAAAATGAAAGTAGCAATTGTCGGTGCGAGCGGAGCCGTAGGACAGGAATTCCTGCGTGTGCTCGAAGAAAGAAATTTTCCTTTGGATGAATTAGTTTTGTTCGGTTCTTCACGTAGTGCAGGACGAAAATACACATTCCGTGGAAAAGAAATCGAAGTCAAACTTCTGCAGCACAACGATGATTTTAAAGGTGTGGACATCGCCTTTACTTCTGCCGGTGCTGGTACTTCAAAAGAATTTGCAGAAACAATCACCAAGTACGGAGCAGTCATGATAGACAATTCAAGTGCTTTCCGTATGGACAACGATATACCATTGGTAGTTCCTGAAGTTAACGCTGAGGATGCTCTGAACCGTCCTCGCGGTATCATTGCAAACCCTAACTGTACTACTATACAGATGGTTGTAGCTCTTAAGGCCATCGAAAACCTTACACATATCAAGCGTGTTCACGTATCAACATATCAGGCTGCCAGCGGTGCGGGTGCTGCCGCTATGGACGAACTTTACGAACAGTATCGCCAGGTATTGGCCAACGAGCCTGTAACAGTTGAAAAGTTCGCTTACCAGCTTGCATTCAACCTCATCCCTCAGATTGACGTGTTCACTGAAAACGGTTACACTAAGGAAGAAATGAAGATGTATAACGAAACACGCAAAATCATGCACTCTGACGTTAAGGTAAGTGCAACTTGTGTACGTGTTCCTGCTCTTCGTTCTCACTCTGAAAGCATCTGGATTGAAACAGAACGTCCTGTATCTGTAGAAGAGGCTCGCGAAGCATTCTCTAAGGGCGAAGGACTTGTTCTTATGGACAATCCTGCTGAAAAGGAATATCCTATGCCATTGTTCCTTGCAGGCAAGGACCCTGTTTACGTTGGTCGTATCCGTAAGGATTTGGCAGACGAAAACGGACTTACTTTCTGGATTGTAGGCGACCAGATTAAGAAGGGTGCCGCTCTTAACGCAGTACAGATAGCAGAATACCTTATCAAGGTTAAGAATATCGGATAATCATAAGATTAGAATACCGGATATAACTGACGCCGGCAGGACATCAGGTCTTGCCGGCGTTCTTTTTTTGTGCTTCGTCATCAATGAGATTTTTCTTCGACACAGAAACCGTAACACGTACGTGTAACGGGTGGAACACGAGCGTGTAACGCGCGTTACACGAACGTGACGCGGGCGTTACACGAACGTGTCACGCTATCTATGAAAAAGCGTTTTATAATCTTTGGACGCACATCTGCAAATTTACGTTTATACAGAATCTATAAAAAGTATTATTTTTATTCAAAATATATAATTATACTTTTTGCATTCCAATAGTTCGTTAAAAATTCGCCAAGCCTAAGCGGCTCTGGGCTAATCCCAAACACGCAAATAAATCGTTCAAGCATATAAGCATTGTGT
>Juniper_p1__coassemble_208_pt1 | contig 47233 bp, 52 predicted proteins | sample Juniper_p1__metabat2_low_PE_029 | metagenome-assembled genome bin Juniper_p1 | reverse complement strand
GTGTTAGCAAAGTTAATATTTTATTCTTTGCTGACACAGTTTAATTTACATCCTCTCTGATATCGTTATTTTACGGGTAGTATTTCTATCCAGTAATCATCCGGGTCGTTTATGAAATACAATCCCATAGCTTCATTCTCGAAGCATACGCACCCCATTTCTTTGTGGAACTTTCTTACCTCATCATAATCGCCTTCAACTCTGAAGCATAAATGGCTTTCGTTTTCTCCAAGTTCATAAGCATCTGTATGATCTCTTAACCATGTAAGTTCAAGCATGAAATTTGAACATTTGTCAGTCAGATATACTAATATGAATGAACCGTCGGCAGCCTCTTTTCTGCTTGCTTCTGTCAGTCCCAAAGCTTCTTCGTAGAATTTGATACTTCTTTCAAGATTGGTAACGTTGATGTTGAAATGGTCAAAATGTCCTTTTACTTTCATAAATTAGTTATTTAGTGTTTATAATAAATCTTTAAAAACCTGTCCTCTGCATTTGATAAATGGTGATTTAATGCCATTGTCAATGGCATATTGTTGGAATACATTAGCCGATGCAAAGTCATTCCAAAAGTGCATTGGTATGAAAGCAGAGGTATGTATTGTATTGATAAACTGTTTGCCTCCTCTCATATATTCTTTCCCCAAACGAGGGTCGATAGGGAATAATGCAAGGTCTATGCTGCTATATTCTTTTGATAAAGCTTCTATTTCATTCAGGAATCTCTGCTCATCTCTTTTCCACTCTTCTTCCGTACTTTCTTCCATCCAGTGCCAGTTGTTTAAGTCGCCTGCATGAAATATGGTTTTTCCTTCCAGCTCAATTATGAATGATATGCCTACATCTGTAGAGCCGAATGCTTTTATCCTTAGATGTTCATCCTTATATTCATCACCTTTGTTTAACCATATGGCTATATCTTTAGGTACTTTCCTTCTTTTGTATATGTCTTTAGAAAAGATGTATGTGATGTCGCTTTTGATGTTTTTCCATTCAAGTACCTGTCTGTTGAAATGGTCTGCATGGAAGTGGCTTGAAAGGACATACATTCTGTCATTCCTGTTTAATAGTTCTTCGTGTATGATACCTTGTGATTCGGAGGTTGAATCTTCGAAGTAGTCAATAACTATTGTTACATCATTTGCAATAATGGCAAAGCCGCTGTGATGCAGGTAAACTATTTCCATAAAAAGATATCTGTTTGTTATAGTTGGCAATGTGATACAAAATTAATATAATATCGAAAAAAAAGACCCATCCCGGCTAAAATTATTGCCTGAATGGGTATGCTGTTTAAATATATGCTATACTGTCATTCTAAAACTACACCTTTTTCGTTGATGTATATCTGATATTCCATATTTTCGCTGTCTAATAAGGTTATCTGATAAATGTTCTTCCCGTTATATGTTTTTACATCAGCCGACTTGACGATATAATCTTTGAAATCAAAGAATAGTACTTCCTGAACACTTTCAGGTAATTCACTGATTTCTATTGCTGTGTAAACTTTATATGTTTTTTGTGGAGTTGCTTCTTTTTCTGATGCTGTAACGTTTGCAAATACACTTCCGATGCCTAATGTTATCATTAATACTGCTAATATTCTTTTCATAATCTTTGTCTGTTTTATTTGTTAATACTACGCTATATTGACTTCAAAGACTATGCCATAAAATGTAGAAAATCGTAAATGGTTGATAATCAGTATTGCTTTGGCTTGAGAAATGTAGAGTGTGTGAGAATTATGTGGAAAAAATCTACAGCAACTGTAGATTTAATAAACAAAAAATCTTCACGGCATCTGTCCATGAAGTTTTGCTTATATATGGTTTATTTGAAGAATCTACTGAGAATACCACCTTTATGTTTGGTATATTTTTCTTCTGAATCTTCCTGCTCTGAGTATATTTCTTCAAAGGTAAGTTTGTTTTTTACCATTCTGTATATTGTTCCCCAGTCAGGAAGCCCCCCGAGGTTTCTGTCGTCGATGAATAGGTCTGCTTTAAGTTTCCTTGAGAAATTATCGTGTGACTTTTTTTCTTCCGGGTAATTGCTGTTTACGGCATAAAATTCCAGGCCTTTTTCTTTACAGAAATTTATAGCTTCCTCAAGTAGTTTTCCTTCCCTTACAGTCCACAATATTAAAGTATGCCTTTCTTCTTTCAGCTTTTTTAGTGTTTCTATGGCGAAAGGTATTTCTTTTCCTATGTACGGGTATTTGTGTTCTACTATTGTTCCGTCAAAATCTACTGCTATTATCATTGGTTTGTCTCCTTGGTTTTCTTGGTGTTTCCTGATTTCTTCTTGAAATTATACCTTTTCTTTCCTTGACCGGCTTTTTTATTGTTTTTCCCGCTTTTTACTTTCGGGGTGTATTCAGGTCCTTCACCTAACTGTTCCGGAATCTGTAGTTTATATATGGTTTTATCAAGGAATTGTTCTATCTGGTAGAATTTTGTTTGCTCTGCCTCATTAACAAAAGTTATTGCACAGCCATCGTTATTGGCACGTGCCGTTCTTCCTATGCGGTGAACATAATCTTCACAATCGTGAGGCACATCATAGTTTATGACCAGTCTTATATCGTCTATGTCAATACCGCGTGCCACGATGTCTGTTGCTACTAATATATTTATCTTTCCGTTTCTGAATTCATGGAGAATTTCTTCCCTTTTTGACTGTTCCAGGTCGGAATGCATTTCTCCTACATTCAGTTTCATTTTCAGAAGAGCCTTTGAAACCTCTTTAACTTTGATTTTGGAAGATGCGAATATTATTACCCTTTCAGGCTGTTGGGCAGAAAATAAGTCTTTGATGATTTCAAGCTTTTGTGATTCGTAACAGATGTAGGCCGCCTGAATTATTTTTTCTGCAGGCTTTGAAACTGCAAGTTTTATTTCCACAGGATTGTTCAGAATGTTTTTTGCCAATTGTCTGATTTTCTCCGGCATTGTGGCCGAAAACATTATAGTCTGTCTTTCCTTTGGCAAATGCTTTACAATCTGGAGTATATCGTCATGGAATCCCATGTCCAACATACGGTCTGCTTCGTCCAATATAAAGAATGAAACTTTCGACAAATCTACATATCCAAGACTGATGTGGCTGATAAGTCGTCCAGGGGTGGCTATTACGACATCTGCTCCAAGAGTTAGTCCTTTCTTCTCCTGTTCAAAACGTATACCGTCGTTGCCTCCGTAAACAGCCACACCTGAAACAGGCATGAAGTATGAGAATGCCTCCATTTGTCTGTCTATCTGTATTGCAAGCTCACGGGTAGGGGACATGATTATACAGTTTATGGAATCTTCAGGATAATCTCCACTACAGAGTTTACTCAAAACAGGCAAGAGAAAGGCAGCGGTTTTACCGGTTCCCGTTTGAGCTACTCCAATCAAGTCATGACCTTCAAGCAGAACAGGTATTGTATGTTCCTGAACTGGGGTACATTCCTTGAAATTCATGGTATCTAATGCGTTAAGAACGCTTTCGTCTAAATTTAATTCTGAAAATTCCATTCTGGTTCTTCTCCTGTTTTTAATGAAAATTTATCATTCGGGTAATATGGTGCAAAGTTAATCAAAATATGCTTTATAAGCCATATAAACGTGCTTTTTTATGGTTCTGTTGCAAAAAATAAAGTAAACTAAAGGAGGATGATAATGTTGAATTTATGTTGAACAACATAAAAAATGACATATTTCTTATGATGTTGAGTAAAAAATGCTTATCTTTGCAGCGGTTTCAATATTTAAATGCGTTGCTTAAAAGGTATCTGTGACAGATATGGCATCGTAAAATAATGTTCCGGGATGAAACCCCTGTTAAGGACAGGCTCGGATAGTATTAACTAAAATCACATTACATGATTAAAAGTGTAAAGCCGATTTTTGTTGTATTAGTATTCAGTTCCTTAATTTCTTTTTCTTTTATGGAAAAGAAAGATCCTACAGAGAAGCTGGTACCAGGAGATACGCTCCCCATACCAGTTCTTGAAAATGAAAGGCAGACGCTCAACCTGCAGGCTGTTGAAGGCAAATATACTTTGTTGAGCTTTTGGGCGGGATATGACGCAAAGTCAAGAATGAAGAATGCAGAGTTATGTCATGCATTGCAGAATTCGGATCGCATTAAGATGATTTCTGTTTCTTTGGACCGTTACGAATCAGTTTTCCGTGCGGCTGTAGAGCAAGATCAGTTGCAGACTGCCTTGTGCTACTTGGAAACAGGCGGCAATACTTCTGAAGTCTTTAAAGAGTTTGGTCTTAGAGACGGATTTGCCAACTATCTTATTGATGACAATGGTGTGATAGTGGCTAAGAATGTTACTGCTGACGAATTGAACTCGTATATGAATTGATTTTCGTATAACCGGGTTCTTGAGATTGAAATTATTGAATACAACAAAAAGCAAAAAAGGCTGTCTTCGAGGTTTTTACCTTAAAAGACAGCCTTATTTTTTATTCCCTATTTAATGATTTCAAGTTCCTTGAAACATTTCAGAAGTTTTTCTATTGCGAAATCAATTTGCTCTTTTGTATGAGTTGCCATCAAAGCAAATCTTACAAGTGTATCCTGTGGCGCACAAGCAGGAGGTATTACAGGGTTTATGAATACTCCTTCATCAAAAGCCATTTTTGTTACAAGGAAAGTCTTGTCTGTGTCGCGGACATACAATGGGATGATAGGACTTTCAGTGTCACCTATTTCAAAACCGCATTCACGGAAGCGTTTCAATGCATAATTGGTTATCTTCCACAGATTTTCCTGACGTTCAGGTTCTGTCTGCAAAATGTGAAGAGCCTCTATTGCTGCAGCTGTAGCGGCAGGAGTACTGCTGGCCTGGAATATATATGAACGTGCATTATGGCGTAACCAGTTGATAATGTCCTTATCTGCAGCCACGAATCCTCCGATTGAAGCCAATGACTTACTGAATGTACCCATTATGATATCAACTTCGTCTGTTAATCCGAAATGGTCGCATACTCCGCGTCCGTTACGTCCGAATACTCCGACTCCATGAGCTTCGTCTACGTATACAGTAGCATTGTATTTCTTCTTAAGACGGATTATTTCAGGTAAATTTGCCAAATCGCCTTCCATAGAGAATACACTGTCCACAACGATAAGTTTGATAGCGTTTGGCTCGCATTTCTGAAGCTCTTTCTCCAATGCTTCCATATCATTGTGTTTGTACTTCAACTGTGTTGCAAAAGTAAGGCGGCGCCCGTCTACTATAGATGCGTGGTCACGGTCATCGCATATGATATAGTCTCCACGTCCTACAAGCTGAGGTATTACACCTTCGTTAACAGTGAAACCTGTAGAGAAACAGAGGGCTTCGTCTTTGCCGATAAATTCTGCCAGTTCTTTTTCAAGCTGTACATGGATATCAAGTGTTCCATTCAGTAGTCTGGAGCCGGCACATCCTGTTCCGTACTTACGTGTTGCGGCTATTGCTGCATCAATAATTCTTTGGTCGTAAGTCAGACCCATATATGAGTTTGACCCGAACATTAATACCTTTTTGCCGTCCATCATCACTTCTGTATCCTGATGACTGTCTATTTCGCGGAAATAAGGATAAACCCCCTTCTCCATATACATTTGCGGGAGTCTGAATTTACTTAACTTTTCTTGTAATAATCCCATATTCTATTATTGTATAGATATTTTTTATTTTTAACAGCCTGCAAAGATAGTAAAAAAACAACAAAAGGTAACATTCCGGAATGTTTTTTATACATCTGTGTAATATTTTGAGTCAATATAAGGATTTCGTATATAAATATATATTACATTTGCATAGACAACCAATATATGCAGACAATATGGACATCAGAGAGGATATAATATTTGTTGTTAATCCTATTTCGGGTACTCAAAACAAGGAGTCTATACTTGAATATATAGAATCGAATATAAACCGTAGTATCTACAATCCGAGAATTATAAGAACTGAGTATGCAGGTCATGCTTATGATATAGCAAAGCAGGCTGTTGCAGATAAGGTGTCGTTCGTTGTTGCTATTGGAGGTGACGGAACTATAAATGAGGTAGGATGTGCACTCGTACATTCTGATACGGCTCTGGGAATAATATCATGCGGCTCGGGAAATGGATTGGCAAGACATCTACATATTCCTATGGACTATCAGAAAGCAGTTCAACTCATCAATAATGCCAATGTGCGTTTGATAGATTATGGCAAAATCGCCGGACATCCGTTTTTCTGTACTTGCGGTGTTGGCTTTGATGCCTTCGTAAGCCTTAAATTTGCCGGTTCCAAGCGCAGGGGGCTTATTACATATCTTGAGAATACATTGAAGGAAAGCCTTCATTATGAGCCGGAAACTTACGAAATAGAGAACTCTGAAGGAACAGTCAAGTATAAAGCATTCCTGATAGCATGCGGAAATGCTTCGCAATATGGTAACAATGCTTTTATTACTCCGCAGGCATCATTGTCTGATGGAATGATGGATATTACTGTGCTGGAGCCTTTTACGGTTCTTGATGTTCCGTCTTTGTCGTTTCAGCTGTTTACAAAGACTATTGATATGAACAGCCGTATCAAAACCATGAAAGACAAGAAAATTACTATCCATAGAGCTACAGAAGGAGTCTTTCATTTTGATGGTGACCCGATGATAGGGCCAAAGGACCTTGTAGTGGAGATTGTTCCGTCAGCCCTGAAAGTGATATGTCCTCCTAAGCCTAAACGTAGCATATACGAACCGCATAACATATTGCAGCATATTACTGACTTTATAGAAGCGAAACCGGTATCTTCTTCTATTGCTGAGAAGCACAGACAATTGTTGGAAATGAATCGTACGCTTATGAAGAAGTTGGTCAAAAAGAATAATCAGCAACAGGATGATTGATTTAAATATTTCCCAATGTATAGAAAATGGATGGCAGACGGGGATAAGTTTCTGTTGTTTGACACGTGTCAAACATATGGCCGACAGCTGTCAAACAATTGATTGACACGTGTCCGACAATTGTCTGACAGCTGTCAGACAACAGAAATTCCCGGCCTTTCAATCTGGAACAATCAGTCATAGGACAACGTATATTAGTGTGAGGCCGGTGTTACAAGTGCTGTTATTAACTCAAGTTTCTAAAGTCGAAAGTTGAGTGATTGATTTGTCTGTTTTATTCTACAAATAGAAATCTGATGTCAGAGCTGTATAATCCTTGCTCCTCTCTCCATTTTCATTAAGGAGCAGTTCCGAATATTCAGTGGCTTTATTGCTTGTTCCTTTTTCAAACTCCATAAGGACTCTTTTGGGGGAAGCATCAGGTTTTGTTCTGATGTCTGTTTTTCTTGTCAGGCTCAATCTGTTTTTTATGGCTTCTCCAATGAATTCTGAAGCAGCAGAGGTCGGAAGTATTACGCTGAATTTTCCTTTTTCCTTAAGCATAAACGAGGCAGCTTTTGTAAGTGCTTCAAAGATGAGTCCGTCCGTGTGTCTGGCGATATTTCTTTTCTCACAATATCCTTTTGTATCTTCTTTATAGAACGGCGGATTTGAAACAATCATGTCATACTCAGCTTCGTGTGACATGTAGAACTCGTTCACGTCGGCATTCTCGACACTCATTCTGTCCTTCCATTCCGTATTGCTCATATTGTCCTTAGCCTGCATGAATGCATCATGGTCTATTTCTATTCCTGAAATCGTGGCATTTTGTGTCCTCTGAGCCAGCATAATGGCTATAAGCCCTGTCCCGGTGCCTATGTCTGCTATTTTAGTCGCATGTCCTGTGTCAGCCCACGCTCCAAGCAGCACTCCGTCTGTGCCGACTTTCATTGCACACTTGTCTTGAAATATTGTGAAACGTTTGAATCTGAAATATTCATTTCCCATTGCTCTGCATTTTTTTTATGCAAATGTAGTGAAATAGTCTGACTCAAACACCTCCGGATGCAACATTTGATATAAAATGTTTTATTATTATGTGTATATTCATTAACTTTGTAGCCGTTTGTTTAAACAAGATAATTCACGATTGAATATGCCGGAAGATAAAAAAAATAAAAGAATTAAAAATGATGAAGTGGCTTTGATTGCCAAAATAGATATTGAACAGTCTAATATGCCTATAGAAGAGCTGGAAGGAGAGATGCCGGTATTGCCTTTGCGCAATATGATAATTTTCCCGGAGATAATAATGCCTGTAGCAATAGGTCGCAGGAGTACTTTGGAACTGGTGAAATCGGCTTATAAAAAGAAAAGTCCGGTTATATTGGCTACACAGAAAGATGCAATGGTCGATGAACCTGAATTGAGCGATTTGTATCCGTTAGGTGTGGTCGGACGTATCGTTCGTATTCTGGAACTTCCCGGCGGGGCAACAAATGCACTTATCCATACGTGCGGACCAAAAGTAAAAATTGACAGTATAATCTCTAAAGAGCCTTTCCTGGTTGGTACCGCAACTCCTATAGAAGAAAATAATATAACACCTCGAAGCAATGAATTCAAGGCTATAATGAGCACATGCTTCGATGTTATGAAAAAGCTGCATGACAGTATGGAAGAGCTTGGCCATGATTTTCTTATGGCTCTAAGGGACATGGAAGGTGATGCGGTAAGAATTAATTTCATATGTTCTAATTTCCCTCTCGAAATCACTGCCAAATATGAATTGCTCAAGCACGATTCTATCAAGGACAGAGCAATACATCTTATAGGATATCTGAATGAACAGTTGGAAATAGCCAAACTGAAACAGAACATTCAGATGCGTACGCGTGAGGAACTCGACAAGCAGCAGCGCGAATATTTCCTGCAACAGCAGCTTAAGAATATTCAGGATGAGCTTGGCAATGGAACAGAAAGCGAAATTGACAATCTTCGTGCCCAGGGAAAGAAGAAACAATGGTCTAAAGAGGTTGCGGAGATTTTTGAGAAAGAAGTAACAAAACTCGAACGAATCAATCCGCAATCGCCTGATTACAATGTACAATATTCGTATCTGCAGAATCTGTTGGCTTTGCCATGGAATGTATATACACCTCAGTCATTTAATCTGAAATCGGCAGAGAAGACTCTGAATCATGACCATTACGGGCTTGAAAAGGTTAAAGAACGTATTCTGGAACATTTGGCTGTATTGAAACTGAAAGGTGATATGAAATCGCCTATATTGTGCTTGTACGGCCCTCCGGGAGTGGGAAAGACCTCTCTTGGACGTTCTATAGCCTCTGCCCTTAAGAGGAAATATGTCAGAATGTCATTGGGGGGTGTGCATGATGAAGCGGAAATCAGAGGACACAGAAAGACATACATAGGAGCAATGCCGGGACGTATCATTAAGAGTCTGATTAAGGCAGGTTCTTCTAATCCTGTAATCATACTTGATGAGATAGACAAGCTTGGCAGCAGTAATCAGGGTGACCCTTCTTCGGCTATGCTTGAGGTGCTCGACCCTGAACAGAACGGTACATTTCACGATAACTATATAGATATAGATTATGATTTGTCGAATGTAATGTTTATTGCTACCGCAAACAATCTTGGTAGCATACCGGCTCCGTTGCTTGACAGAATGGAACTGATAGAGGTCAGCGGATATATCACTGAGGAGAAGATAGAAATAGCTAAAAGACATCTCATCCCTAAGGCTATGGAAGCTAACGGACTGACAAAGGATAATATCAAGCTGTCAAAGGGTGCAATAGAGTTTATCATAGAAAATTATACAAGGGAAAGCGGAGTGCGCGAACTGGAGAAGAAAATCAATAAAGTGATGCGCCGCACAGCTTTCAATATAGCATCCGGCAAGGAAGTCTCTTCTACAGAGCTTAAGGCAGAGGATATCCCGGTATGTCTTGGGCCTATAGAATACTCAAGAGATAAATATCAGGGCAATGAATATGCCGGAGTGGTTACAGGTCTGGCCTGGACTGCTGTCGGTGGTGAAATCCTGTTTGTTGAAACAAGCTTGAGCAAGGGTAAGGGAAGCCGTCTGACGCTTACCGGAAACTTGGGTGACGTGATGAAAGAATCGGCTATGCTTGCACTTGAATATCTGAAAGCTCACAACGATTTGTTGGGAGTACCGGAAGAAGTGTTTGAGAACTGGAACATCCATATACATGTGCCTGAAGGTGCCATACCTAAGGACGGTCCGTCGGCTGGTATTACAATGGTGACATCGCTTGCTTCGGCTCTGACAAGAAGAAAGGTTAAGAATCGTCTTGCCATGACCGGTGAAATAACTTTGCGAGGTAAGGTATTGCCTGTAGGCGGTATCAAAGAGAAGATTCTTGCTGCCAAACGTGCCGGTATAGAGGAAATCATCCTGTGTCAGGAAAACAAGAAGGATATCGACAATATTCCGGAAATATATCTCAAGGGACTTAAGTTCCATTATGTGAACGATATCAGAGAGGTGCTTGACATTGCTCTGACAGATGAAGTAGTAACAAATGCTCCAAAGCTGACAGTTCCTGAGAAGAAAGAAGAAAATGACAAAAAGTAAATTACTGCCATAATAGTTTATATATGAAATTTGAATTACAATATACAGACTCCAAGACAAATGCAAGAGCAGGGCTGATAACTACCGATCACGGCCAGATAGAAACTCCGATTTTTATGCCTGTTGGTACTTTGGGAACAGTTAAGGGTGTACAACTCCCTGAGCTTAAAGAAGATATCAAGGCACAGATTATTTTAGGAAATACTTATCACCTGTATCTGCGTCCGGGGTTGGAAGTCATAGAAGGTGCCGGAGGCTTGCATAAGTTCAATGGCTTTGACCGTCCAATGCTTACTGACAGTGGCGGTTTCCAGGTATTTTCATTGTCCGGCATTAGAAAGATGCGTGAGGAGGGAGTGGAATTCCGTTCACACATTGATGGCTCTAAACATTTGTTCACTCCTGAAAGAGTTATGGATATCGAACGTACGATAGGAGCGGACATAATGATGGCATTTGATGAGTGTGCACCAGGTACATCAGATTATAATTATGCCAAGAAGTCAATGGAGCTTACTCACAGATGGTTGGACAGATGTATTACAAGATTCAATGAAACTGAACCAAAATACGGTTATAATCAGTCGTTGTTCCCTATAGTCCAGGGATGTGTATATCCTGACTTGCGTAAGCGTTCGGCCGAGTATATAGCATCAAAGGGTGCTGATGGTAATGCTATCGGTGGTCTGGCAGTTGGAGAACCTACTGAAAAGATGTATGAAATGATAGAAGTGGTTAACGAGATTCTGCCTACAGACAAGCCGAGATACCTTATGGGGGTAGGTACTCCTGTTAACATACTTGAAGGAATAGAGCGAGGGGTGGATATGTTCGATTGCGTTATGCCTACACGAAACGGACGAAACGGAATGCTGTTCACAAAGAACGGTATAATGAATATGCGCAACAAGAAATGGGAGAAGGATTATTCTCCTATTGAGGCCGACGGAGCGTCGTATGTAGATACGCTGTATAGCCGTGCATACTTGCGTCATCTGTTCCATGCAGATGAGTTGCTTGCATTGCAGATAGCATCAATACATAATCTGGCATTCTACCTATGGCTTGTCAAGGAAGCAAGAGCACATATTATTGCCGGCGATTTTGCTACCTGGAAACCTGCTATGGTGGAACGATTGTCTACTCGATTGTAACAGATACCTGTCTTTAAGTAAACACTGTTTCGTTGTATATGAAAGATAAACTGATAAAATTCAAGGATAAATATCTGAAACGCTTTTGGCTGAAAAAGATAGACAGATATATTATGAAGAAGTTTCTGGGCACATTCTTTTTTGCCCTGACGCTAATCCTGTCGATATCTGTCGTGTTTGATATCAATGAGAATATCGACCGCTTTATTAATAATAAGGCGCCTGTTGAGGCTATTATATTTGATTACTACTTCAACTTCGTGCCGTATTATGCCAATCTTTTCAGCCCGCTGTTTATCTTCATATCTGTGATATTCTTTACCAGTAAGTTGGCGGAGAACTCGGAGATAATCGCTATGTTCTCTACGGGTATGAGTTTCAAGAGGTTGCTGGTACCTTATTTCTTGTCTGCTGCCATTATTGCCGCCGGAAGCTATATTCTAAGTTCATATTACATTCCCAAGGGTAATACGACAAGAATAAACTTTGAAACCCAATATAAGAGTAAGAAGAAAGTCAACTATGCCAGAAACATCCAGCTTGTAGTTGATACCTCTACGATAGCTTATATGGAAAGATATGAGAGTTATAACCTTACGGGCTACAGATTCTCTCTTGATAAGTTCGAGGATAATAAATTGGTATCTCATCTGACTGCACGACGTGCGACGTACGATACCACCAAGTTGCACAGATGGATAGTAAGGGATTATATGATAAGGGAGATGAAAGGTATGAAAGAGGTTATTACCAAGGGTGAAAGGCTTGATACCATAATAAATATGGAACCTCAGGATTTCCTTATCACAATGGATCAGTTTGAAACTCTTACGAGTCCGGACCTGAAGGAATACATTGATAATCAGAAACGTCGAGGATTTGCCAATATTAAAGAGTTCGAGGTGGAGTATTATAAGCGTATTGCAAGCCCTTTTGCTGCATTCATTCTTACTCTTATAGGGGCTTCGCTTTCGTCGAAGAAAGTTAAGGGAGGAATGGGTATGAACCTTGGAGTCGGGTTGGGCCTGAGTGCATCATACATCCTCTTCCAGACAATCTCGGCAACATTCGCCATAAGTGGAAATGTTCCTCCTATATTGGCAGTATGGATTCCTAATATCCTGTTCCTTATTATAGCAATTTACTTGTATATGAAGGCTCCGAAATAACAGAAAATTCAAACAGACAATAATTGACAAGCGCTCTGTAGAACCGGTTTCAGGTTTTACAGAGCGTTTTTCTTATATACTGCAGAAATCGGTTTCGATTTTTTAACAGTTGGACGTTGGGGTAAAAAAACATAACATTTATTGAAAAAGCCCTCAAAAAACCTGTTGTATGAAAAATACAATAACCTAATCCTGAAATATAAATGAAATATATTTGTAAATGTCTGTAATATAAATAATTTGATTTCTGTTTGTGCGATATTGCTCTTTTGCGGTACTGTAATGAAAAATACATATTGTATCTTATACGAAAAGATGATGTGTGGATATTGTATTTGCTATGATATGTATCTAATTGAAAATAAGTGATATATACGTGCTGAAAATTTTTCTTTTATTTCTTGTTTAATTGGAAATAATGCTTTTTATTTGCACTCGGAAAACAGATAAACACATATAGAATGGAACACAAAATGCCTTTGGCTAACAATCATATTTCCGTTGACTGCGTAGTAGTAGGATTTGATGGAGAACGTCTGAGAGTACTTCTTCTCAGGCGAATAGGAGAGGATAGCGGAGAAGTATTTCATGATATGAAATTACCTGGTAGTCTTATATATATGGATGAGGATTTGGATGGTGCCGCTATGCGTGTGTTGAATGAACTGACAGGATTCAAGAATGTCAACCTTATGCAGTTCAAGGCTTTCGGTTCGAGGGACAGAACAAAGAATCCCAAAGATGTCAGATGGCTTGAAAGAGCGGAAAAGGCGAAAGTGGAGCGTATCGTTACTATCGCATATCTCTCACTCGTGAAGATTGACAGGGCATTGAATAAGAATCTTGATAATTTTCAGGCTGAATGGGTGCCTTTGGATGAGGTGAAAGATTTGGCATTCGACCATAATCTGATAATCGAGGAAGCTATGAAGTACATCCGCCAGTATGTAGAGTTCAATCCGTCGTGTTTGTTTGATTTGCTTCCGCGAAAGTTTACCGCGTTGCAGTTGAGAGTTCTTTACGAGGTCCTTTACGACAAGCAGATTGACGTGAGAAACTTCCATAAGAAGATAATGATGATGGATTACGTCATTCCGATGGATGAGTTCCAGCAGGGAGTGTCGCACAGGGCGGCAAGATATTACAGATTTGACAAAAAGATTTATAATAAAACAAGAAGATAATCTAAAACCATAATAACATGTATTTATTAGGATATGATATTGGTAGTTCGTCTGTAAAGGCGAGTTTGGTAAATGCCCTTACAGGCAAATGTGTGGCTTCGGCTTTTTATCCGAAAACAGAAGCGGCTATTATAGCTGTCAAGCAAGGATGGGCTGAGCAGGAACCGGCTAACTGGTGGGAGAATCTGAAGCTTTCCACTAAGGCAATTATGGCTGAGTCAGGAGTTAAGGCTGAAGATATAAAGGCGATAGGTATTTCGTATCAGATGCACGGGCTTGTGTGTGTGGATAAGAATCAGAATGTACTTCGTCCTGCTATCATCTGGTGCGACTCAAGAGCTGTTCCTTATGGTCAGAAAGCATTTCAGACAATAGGCGAGGAGAAATGCCTGTCACATCTTCTTAACTCACCGGGCAACTTTACGGCATCAAAACTTGCATGGATAAAGGAAAACGAACCGGAAATATTCGAGAAGATATATAAGATAATGCTTCCGGGCGATTATATCGCAATGCGACTGACAGGTGAAATCTGTACAACTGTTTCAGGCTTGTCAGAAGGTATGTTCTGGGATTTCAAGAACAACTGTGTGGCAGATTTCCTTATGGACTATTACGGTTTCGACAAGTCTATCATAGCAGATATCAAACCTACATTCTCCGAACAGGGAAGGGTTACTGCAGCTGCAGCTCAGGAATTGGGACTGAAAGAAGGTATTCCAGTAACATATCGCGCAGGTGACCAGCCTAACAATGCGTTGTCGCTGAATGTGTTCAATCCTGGAGAGATAGCTTCTACAGCAGGAACATCGGGTGTTGTATATGGTGTAAACGGTAAAGTAAATTACGACCCGAAATCGAGAGTAAATACATTCGCTCACGTTAATCACACTGAAGAACAGACACGTCTTGGAGTATTGCTGTGTATCAATGGTACAGGTATCCTTAATTCATGGATTAAGCGTACGGTAGTTCCGGAAGGCGTTTCATATGCCGAGATGAATGATTTGGCTGCCCAGGCACCAATCGGAGCAGGTGGCGTAAGTATATTGCCATTCGGTAACGGTGCGGAACGTATGCTTCAGAATAAGGAAACAGGATGTTCTATCAACGGTGTAAACTTCAATCTTCATACACGCAACCACATTATCCGTGCCGCACAGGAAGGTATCGTATTCTCATTTAAGTATGGTATCGACATAATGAAAGGTATGGGTATGGACGTACATAAGATTCATGCTGGTCATGCCAATATGTTCCTTAGTCCAATCTTCCGCGAAACACTTGCCGGTGTGACAGGTGCTACAATCGAACTTTATGATACTGACGGTTCGGTAGGTGCTGCCAAGGGTGCCGGTATGGGTGCTGGAATCTATAAGGACAACAACGAGGCATTTGCGACACTCGAAAAACTTCAGGTGATAGAGCCTAAGGCACAGGATGCCGCTGCATATGCAGAAGCATACGGACGCTGGGTAGAATATCTGGAAAAAATCTGATAAATAAAACAATAAACAAGAACAAATAAAATTTCAACTTTAATATTAACTTTTTAAATTTTGAATATTATGGCAACAAAAGAGTATTTCCCTGGAATTGAGAAAATCAAATTTGAAGGTGTAGAAAGCAAGAACCCTATGGCTTTCCGCTATTATGACGCTGAAAAAGTAGTTTTGGGCAAAAAAATGAAAGACTGGTTGAAATTCTCTATGGCATGGTGGCACACACTTTGCGCTGAAGGTGGTGACCAGTTCGGTGGCGGTACAAAATCTTTCCCTTGGAAAACAAGTGCTGATAAAGTTCAGGCTGCTAAAGATAAAGCTGATGCAGGATTCGAAATCATGCAGAAATTGGGTATCGAGTATTACTGCTTCCACGATGTTGACCTTTGTGACGAAGCTGAAACAATCGAAGAATACGAAGCTAACTTGAAAGAAGTTGTTGCTTACCTGAAACAGAAACAGGCTGAAACCGGTATCAAACTGTTGTGGGGTACTGCAAACGTATTCGGACACGCTCGCTATATGAACGGTGCTGCTACAAATCCTGACTTCGACGTTGTAGCCCGTGCTGCTGTTCAGGTTAAGAATGCTATCGACGCTACTATCGAACTTGGCGGTACTAACTATGTATTCTGGGGTGGTCGTGAAGGTTATATGTCACTTCTTAACACAGACCAGAAACGTGAAAAAGAACACTTGGCTCAGATGTTGACTCTTGCTCGCGACTATGCTCGTTCTAAAGGCTTTACCGGTACATTCCTTATCGAACCAAAACCAATGGAACCATCTAAGCACCAGTATGATGTTGACACTGAAACAGTTATCGGCTTCCTGAAAGCTCACAACCTTGACAAGGACTTCAAAGTTAATATCGAAGTAAACCACGCTACTCTTGCAGGTCACACATTCGAACACGAACTTGCAGTAGCTGTTGACAACGGTATGCTTGGTTCTATCGACGCTAACCGCGGTGACTATCAGAACGGATGGGATACAGACCAGTTCCCAATCGACAACTACGAATTGATTCAGGCTATGATGCAGATTATCCGTGGCGGTGGTCTTGGAAACGGTGGTACTAACTTCGACGCTAAGACTCGTCGTAACTCTACTGACCTTGAAGATATCTTCATCGCTCACATCGCAGGTATGGACGCTATGGCTCGCGCTCTTGAAAATGCGGCTCGTCTGCTCGAAGAATCTCCATACAAGAAGATGCTTGCTGACCGTTACTCTTCATTCGACAGCGGCAAGGGTAAAGAATTCGAAGAAGGAAAACTTACTCTTGAAGATGTTGTAGCTTATGCTAAGGCTAACGGCGAACCAAAACAGACAAGCGGTAAGCAGGAACTTTACGAGGCTATTGTAAATATGTATTGCTAATATCTGATTAGTAAAATAGTCAGAACATGGTCGGCGCACGGCTGTCGGCGGTTATAAACCTATGACAGCAGTGTACCGACTTCTTTTGTTTTTCATTAATTAAAAATCTTGTTATTATGAATAATACAGAAAAAGGCAGCAAAGCCTATCTCTTTTCCATAGTCCTCGTTGCTGTATTGGGCGGACTATTGTTTGGATATGATACAGCCGTAATTTCCGGAGCTGAAAAAGGACTTCAGGCATTCTTCATGGGTGCAAGTGACTTTACTTATACAGATGCATGGCATGGCATTACTTCTTCAAGTGCGCTGATAGGTTGTATCGTCGGTAGTGCCATATCAGGTTTCTTTGCTTCACGTTTCGGACGTAAGAACTCGCTGTTTATGGCCGGTATTATGTTCTTCTTTTCTGCTTTAGGTTCTTATTGGCCGGAATTCCTTTTATTCGATTATGGAAAACCTACATATTCATTATTGATAGCTTTCAACTTTTACCGTGTTTTAGGGGGAGTAGGTGTTGGTCTGGCTTCGGCTATTTGTCCGATGTATATAGCCGAGATTGCTCCAAGTAACATCCGCGGTACATTGGTTTCATGGAATCAGTTCGCAATCATATTCGGTCAGTTGGTGGTATATTTCGTCAATTTCCTTATTCTTGGCGACAATATAAATCCTGTAATCAAGGCGGTAGAGGGCGTCAATCAGATTTTAAATCCGGGAGAAGCTGCGTGGACTATAGAAACAGGCTGGAGACTTATGTTCGTAAGCGAAGCCGTTCCTGCAGGACTTTTCACATTGCTCGTATTGCTTGTTCCTGAAACTCCGAGATATCTTGCCATGGTAGGTAAGGATGAAAAGGCTTTGTTCGTATTGAGCAGAATCAATGGTCTGGCTCAGGCTAAGGCTATTCTGCAGGACATCAAGGCTACAGCAGAAGAGAAAACTGAAAAGCTGTTTACTTACGGTTGGACTGTAATATTCGTAGGTATAATGCTTAGTGTGTTCCAGCAGGCTGTAGGTATCAACGCTGTATTGTATTTTGCTCCTCGTATATTTGAAAGCATGGGTATGGGTAACCCTATGATTCAGACAGTATTTATGGGTGTGGTAAATATCCTGTTTACTTTGCTTGCAATATTTACAGTAGAACGTCTTGGAAGAAAGCCTCTTCTGATATGGGGTTCTATAGGTATGGCTATCGGTGCTTTCGGTGTGGCATTGAGTAATGCAGTAACAGGTCTTCCTGCTATAGTACCTGTAGTCAGCATCATGATATACAGTGCTTCGTTCATGTTCAGCTGGGGACCTATCTGCTGGGTTCTTATCGCAGAGATATTCCCTAATACTATTCGTGGCGGTGCTGTAGCCATAGCAGTGGCATTCCAGTGGATATTCAACTTCATAGTATCTTCTACATTCCTGCCTATGTATAACATGAGTGCCGGAGATATGGGAGTTAAGTTCGGTCATATGTTCGTGTACGGACTCTACGGAGTGATTTGTGTTATAGCAGCCGTATTCGTATGGAAAATGGTTCCAGAAACCAAAGGAAAGACTCTTGAAGACATGACAAGACTCTGGAAGAAACACAAGTAAATATACTGATGTTTATGAAATAAGAAAAATCCGCTCAGGCTCATGCCTTGGCGGATTTTTTTGCGTTTTTAAAACGTTTCGTCGTTTTAATCAAAACATTTCGTCGTTCGACCTTTAACGCCCCGTCGTTTTGTATTTCATCAGTTCGGGCAGTATTCTCTTGATTTCGTTTATTCTGTGTTCATCGCTCGGATGTGTACTCATAAATTCAGGTACACCGCCTCCGGACTGCTCCGACATTTTCTGCCAGAAGTTTACTGCCACCTCAGGGTTATATCCTGCTATAGTCATAAGGATAAGCCCCATGTAGTCGGCTTCAAGTTCGTGCGTTCTTGAGAATGGCAGCATTACGCCATATTGGGCTCCAATTCCATACACGGTTCCGGCTACGTTCTTTACCATTGTACTTTTCTCAGATAGTGCAGCCGACAGGATTTGTGAACCGTATTGTGCAGCTATTTGCTGGCTCATTCTTTCATTGCTGTGTTTTGCTACCGCATGTGCCACTTCATGGCCTATCACGACAGCCAACTCATCGTCCGATGATACTAATTTCATCAGTCCCTCATATACTACTATTTTACCTCCCGGCATACAGAAGGCATTTACCTGTTTGTCGTTTATCAGATTGAATTCCCAGGAGAAGTTCTTTATCTCATTTGTCATTCCCGACTGTCTGAGATAGGCTTCTGTTGCAGCTGCTATTTTCTGGCCTACACGCTTTACCATAGCCGTCTGTGATGATGATGTGGATTTCTTTGCGGTCTTTATGTAATCATTATATTGGGTAAGACTTGAGGTGAGGACTTCAGAATCGGAAACCAACAGTAGTTGTTTTCTTCCGGTTAATGGTACAGAACCGCAACTTGTCAGTAAATATATTGAAGCGCATAATAATAAATCTTTCTTTTTCATAACTTATGGTTTAAAAATATTTTGTGAGAGCAAATATGGTGAAAAAAAACTATTATTCAAAGTGAATATGCCTTTGAATATTATCTATAATTAATCTAATTTGATATCGTAATGACATATTGTCTTAGAAAATCTTTATTGTAAATCGTTTTTTTCTTACTTTTGTACTAATTAGTATATAAATGACATTATTGTATTATGTTGAGAAAAATCAGACAAATTCTTGCATTAGTATTTTTTTGTTAGTATTACATTATTGTTTCTTGATTTTACCGGTACTATACATACCTGGTTAGGTTGGATGGCAAAAATTCAATTCATGCCTGCTTTATTTGCTGTAAATACATTGGTACTGGTTTTCCTGTTTTTACTTACATTAATTTTCGGTCGTGTATATTGTTCCGTTATCTGTCCTTTGGGAGTAATGCAGGATGTGATATCACGCATTAGTGGAATGCGCAAGAAAAAGAAAAACAGATTTACATATTCTGTTGCTTATTTTTATTTGAGAAATATTGTATTGGCAATATTTATTGCGGCATTTTTCCTTGGTGCTGGTTCGGTGGTTGCTTTGCTTTCCCCGTATAGCTCATATGGAAGGATAGCTTCTAATTTGCTGGCTCCGGTATGGCAGCTGGGTAATAATGTTATTGCATACTTTGCGGAACGTGCAGACAGCTATGCTTTTTATTCTACAGAGGTTTGGATAAAGAGTCTTCCAACGTTTATTATTGCATTTATTACATTCGTTGTTATATTCATTTTAGCATGGCGTAACGGACGTACATACTGTAATACAATTTGTCCGGTCGGTACTATCTTAGGCTATGTTTCCCGTTTCTCATTTTTCAGAATTAAAATAGACAGTGATAAATGTAAAAACTGTCGTTTGTGTTCCAAGCAGTGTAAAGCATCTTGTATTGATATTAAGAATCACAATGTAGATTATACGCGCTGTGTAAGCTGTATGAATTGTCTTGATTCATGTAAGCATGGAGCAATACATTACGAATTCCGTTTTCATGGAAAGAAAAAAGATGAAAACGGGAAGGAAGAGTTTAAAACTGTAGAAACGGATAATTCAAGAAGAACTTTCCTTACAACAGCAGTTGCTGTGGCAGCAGGCAGTGCATTGAAAGCACAGGAGATGAAGGTAGATGGCGGACTGGCAAAGATTATAGACAAGAAAGTTCCGAAAAGAAATACCCCAATACTTCCTCCCGGAGCATTGAGCAAAAACAGTTTTGCCAAGAAGTGCACCGGATGTCAGTTGTGTGTTTCGGTATGCCCTAACCAGGTGCTTCGTCCTTCTACGGATTTGATGAAACTGATGCAGCCGGAAATGTCATACGAGAAAGGTTATTGCCGTCCGGAATGTACCAAATGTTCTGAAGTATGTCCTACAGGCGCTATCAATCTCATTTCTATGGCAGACAAGGCTTCTACACAGATAGGTCATGCAGTATTTATAATGGAAAACTGCTTAGCAGTAAAAGATAATGTGAAATGCGGTAACTGTGAGCGTCATTGTCCTACAGGGGCCATAACAATGATTCACAGTAAGGCCGGGGATGAGACCTCGCCTCAGATTCCTTCTGTCAATGTGGAACGCTGTATCGGCTGTGGAGCATGCGAGAATCTTTGTCCGTCACGCCCTTTCAGCGCAATTTATGTGGAAGGACACGAACGTCATAGAATGATTTGATAAAAAGGAGATTAGTGTATGGAAAAGAAAAATATAAACCGAAGAGATTTTATCAAGATAGTTGGTATCAGCACCGCCACAGTGAGCGGACTGTTCTATGGATGCGGAAAAGGCAAGTCTGAGGAAGGAGCCGCTTCCGGTCCTGCAGCTCCGGTGCCTGTGGATAAGATGACATACCGTATTTCAGAGCGTGGTGACCAGGTTTCGCTGTTGGGATATGGGTGTATGCGCTGGCCGACTCTTCCTTCACCGGCAGGAGATGGAAATGTTATAGACCAGGATGCCGTGAACGAGTTGATAGACTATGCAATGGCTCATGGAGTGAATTATTACGATACATCGCCGGTATATGTGCAGGGATGGTCCGAGAAATCTACAGGTATAGCCCTCAAGCGTCATCCGAGGGAGAAATTCTATGTGGCTACAAAGTTGTCGAACTTCTCGAACTACACACGCGAGAACTCCATCAAGATGTATAAGAGGTCGTTCGAAGAGCTTCAGGTGGATTATATCGACTACTATCTGCTTCATTCCATCGGTAATGGAGGTATGAAGACATTCCGTGCCAGATATATTGATAATGGTATGCTGGATTATCTCATTGAAGAAAGAAAGGCCGGAAGAATCCGTAACCTTGGTTTTTCGTTCCATGGCACTCAGGATGTATTCGACGAGGTTCTGGCCATGCATGACAAGGTACACTGGGATTTCGTGCAGATACAGCTTAACTATGTAGACTGGCGACATGCCACAGGTAGAAACGTAAATGCGGAATATCTGTATTCTGAACTTGAAAAACGAAATATACAGGCTATCATTATGGAACCTCTTTTAGGAGGTCGTCTGTCGAATGTTCCACAACACATAGTAGACAGATTCAAGCAGCAGCGTCCTTCGGACAGTGTGGCATCGTGGGCTTTCCGATTTGCCGGCACTTGGGATAAGGTGTTGACCGTTCTAAGCGGAATGACATATATGGAACATCTGCAGGACAATATCCGTACATATTCGCCTTTAGTCCATCTTACTGATGAGGATAAGGAATTCCTTGAAGAGACTGCACAACTGATGAAGAAATATCCTACGGTGCCATGCAATGACTGTAAATACTGTATGCCGTGTCCCTACGGTATAGATATTCCGGCTATACTCGTGCACTACAACAAATGTGTGAATGAGGGTAATGTGCTGAAATCGAGCAAGGACGAAAACTATGACAAGGCTCGCAGAGCATATCTGATAGGGTATGACAGGAGTGTTCCTAAACTGAGACAGGCAAGCCATTGTATCGGTTGTAGAGAGTGTGTGGACCATTGTCCGCAGGATATAAACATTCCTCATGAACTGCATCGTATAGACCGCTTTGTAGAGTCCTTAAAACAGAATAAGTTATGATTCAGTCCTGGAATGGTGAGATGTCTGCCTTAGTGGAAGAGTTGCAGAAAGACGGCTGGTCGTGCGTAGTAGGCAACGGAACTGTGATGAGGACATTCTCGCGCAGGGGAGTTGCAGACTTGTATGATATGCTGCATACAGAACCGGAACTGCTGGATGGAGCTTTTGTTGCCGACAAGGTGGTAGGCAAGGGTGCAGCTGCTCTTATGATTTTAGGAAAGGTTTCAAGACTTCATACCCATATAATAAGTACTCCGGCATTGTGCCTGTTGCGCAAAGCCGGAGTGCTTGTCGGTTTCGATGTGGAAACCGAGTATATTATAAACCGTGATGGTACCGGACGTTGTCCTGTAGAAACATTATGCGATGGAATTTCCGAACCGGAAGAGATGCTTCCCCTGATATCGGATTTCCTTGCAAAGATACGCCCTTGATTATAATTCAAAGATACCTGTAGGAGAGGTCCTTCTTAAAGGGATGACCTCCACATCTTTTCCTACTATTATATTTTTTGATTTAAGTGCTGCTTCCACTGTCTTTAGCGCCAGCTCCGGATGATTGTTGTCCTTGCTGAGATGGCATAACCACAGATATTTCAGCCGTGAAGGGAAGTTGCAGGAAATAAACTCTGCCAGTTCCTTGTTGCACAAATGGCCGTTCCCGCTTGCTATTCTTTCTTTCAGGTGGGTAGGGTATGGACCGCAGTCAAGCATGCTCTTATCGTAGTTTGCTTCCATTACCAGATAGTCAGAAATACTTACAAACCGGGCTACTGTAGGAGTGATACGTCCTATGTCCGTAATGAAAGTGAACACCTTATCGCAGATTTTTATGCTGTAGCCCACATTGTCGGTAGAATCGTGAGGCACTTCAAAACATGTTATCTCAAAATCATCAACTTTCACTGTTTCTCCCTTAGAGATAAACCTCTTCATATTATCTGCAAGCTTCTCTGTCATGCAGTAACTCCTTCGCATACCCTCGTGTACTTCCGGAGTGGCATATATAGGGATATTATGTTTTCCGGCCAAATGTCCCACTGCCTTTATGTGGTCTGCATGGTCGTGGGTAACGAATACAGCCTTTACATCACCCAAGTTCAGGCAATGGTCCTTCAAAACCTTTTTTACGGTGCGTATTCCCAATCCTCCGTCTATCAGTACAGATGTGTTGCCGTTGCTCAGATAGTAACAGTTGCCGCTGCTGCCGCTTGCAAGGCTTAAAAACTTTATATTCATATCGATATTTCGTATTTTGTGTTCTGATACTTCCCCAAAAGCGGAAAAGTTGCGCGAATTTACAAAAAATAGCCTGAAAAACCTATTTTGACTATGATTTTGTAGGCATAGACATCCCGTGGTTGTTATGCGGAAAAAATATTTTTTGTAATTTTGTAACCGCATTTCTAAGACAGGAACAACAGAATGAAACCACAATTTCTCATAGGAGGCGCAACATCGGGAAGCGGAAAGACAGTTTTCGCTTTAGGTCTTCTTCGTGCCTTGAAGAAGCGTGGAATAAAAGTTCAGCCTTATAAATGCGGTCCGGGATTTATGGATACTCAGCTGCATGCCATATCTTCAGGAACAGACTCTGTAAACCTTGATTCATGGTTTGCAGGACGTACGCATCTGCAATACGTCTATAATAAGTATGGAGAGAAAGCTGAAGTCTGTATGATAGAAGGCAATTCTGCCTTGTTTGACGGTTACAGAAGGATGCAGGGCAGCAGCGCAGAGATGTCTCAGTTAGTTTCAGTACCTGTTGTTTTAGTGGTCAATGCCCGTTCGGCAGCCTATTCGGTAGCTCCAATGCTTTACGGATATAAACTGTTCCGTCCGCAGGTCAAAATCGTTGGAGTCGTATTTACCCATGTGTCCTCGCCTACACATTTTTCGTATCTTAAGGATGCATGTAACGATGCCGGACTGAATAGTCTTGGATATATCCCATACGATGAAAGTCTGAAACTTCCGCAGCGTCATACGGCTCTTACGCAGTCAGTCCGTTCGGAGATAGAAGAGGTGGCAGAGAAAGCCGCTTCGTATGTAGAACAGAATATAGACATAGAGCGTATTCTGAAAATGTGTACACGCATATTTCCATGTGAATATACTCTTCCTTACACATCGGATGTAGAAGAAACGGGTTTTCAGTATGAGGGAAAGCATAAGTCGCTGAAAATAGCGGTGGCACGCGATTCGGCGTTCAATCTTATTTATAAGGAAAACATAGACCGGTTGTCGGCTATCGGCAATATCACATATTTCAGTCCACTGTATTCAAATAATCTTCCTGAGGCTGATATATTATATCTTCCCGGTGGCTTTCCTGAGATGTTTGCAAGACAGTTGCATCGTCGTAAGCCATTAATGAAGCAGCTTAAGGATTATGCCGAAAAAGGTGGTAAGATTATAGCAGAGGGAGGCGGTATGGTACTTCTTTCACGTTCACTTACGGTTCGTGAAGGAGGCAGCACATATGAGATGAGCGGTGTCTTGCCTTTTGGCTGTACTATGATAGATTCGCATCTGCATACCGGATATCGGATAATCGAGTCATCAGAAATATCGCTCAGAGGGCATGAATTCCGTTTTCTGTCAATAGATACGGATAATGGTAAGTTGGCTTCCGGAGTGAAAGTCTGTTCCGTCAAGAATACACGTGGAGCAGAAACTGAAACATGCATATACCGTTATAAGAATGTGATAGCGGGCTTTACTCATTGGTATTGGGGAGAAACGGATATACTTCGCTTGTGGGATTATGTTTAGAACCACTCCTTGAATTCAGATGCCTTTGCCTTGCTTATGATAATCTTGTCTTTCAGTTCAAAAGGAATACGGCAAGCTCGTCGAGCGACATTGTGAACGGATGCTGCCTGCCGTCTTCGTCAACGGCTTTTACTGTTCCGTCCGATATGTATAAGAACAATATTGAATCTACTGTCAGAGGTACGAACTTGTCGCCTTTTACAGGTATCAGGAAATGTGATTTGTAGTTCTCTTCGGATTCCATACTGTCAGCAACTGCTGTGTCCTCTATGGCAATGTTTTCACTTACTGATTCATTTGAGGAACCTGCTGAACAGCCCATAAATATGAGGGCTGAGAATATGCTTATCGGTAAAAATATCTTTTTCATGTCTTAATGTTATTTATCTGTGTATAGTTCAAGTTCGAGCACTGATACGTTGTAGTTATATACAGTTTCAATATATGATTTCTTTATGTCTCTGGCAGAGTTCATGCTCTGTACAAATTCAGTGATGTCTATTTCGTTTGCACCGTAACGTGACACTGCGCTGTTTTGTAAAGACTCTGCTTCATTTAGTGCCGCTTCGGTGAAGTACTGGAGACTTTCTTTCTGCTGTCTCAGTCTGCCTTTCAGCTCTTCCACCTTATTGTTGAGCATGGTTCTGTTGTTGTCAGCTTACCATTCCGCTATTCTCAGACTGATTTTAGCATGCTTGCTTCTGCTTTTCTGAGGGAAGAACAGTATAGGGAATGAGACTCCCACCATCCACGAATTAAGGTTTTTCAGAGGAGCGATTTTCTGACGTGTATATCCGAATGAGAATTCAGGGAAGAACTTACTTCTTTCTATCTGCAATAGTTTCTTTTGCTCATCCACTTTTCCCAAGAAATAGTTCAGATGGTCTGCCGATGGCAATAAATCAGTGTCACTGCTCTGGAATATTGTAAGAGAGTCGTCAGAAGGTAATATCCGGGTGTCTGAATAACATACCCATGTAAGCCTTTTCTTTGCCAATGAGACTTCTTCCTGCCAGTGGAGCAGCATGGTACGCATATTTGCCGCCATTGCGGAAATCATGTTTTTCTCTGTCAGGTCGATGTCTCCCTGCGAATAGCGCAAATCTCCACTCTGTTTCAATTTTCCTGCTATCTCGTCCTGATGCTTGTACAGACTGTATATGCTGTTGGCATACTGGTAATATGTCCATGCACGCTTCACTTCGGCTATGATTTCCTTTTTAACCATATTACGGTAGTATTTTATAGAATCAGGAATGATAATCAGTGTCAGAACAGTAGATACAATCAATCCGCCTATCACCACTGTGGCCAACGGTCTTTGCACTTCCGCACCGGCTGATGTAGCTATTGCCATAGGCACAAATCCCAATGAAGCCACAAGTCCGGTAAGGAGATAACACCGAAAAAAAAACGTGCCCGCATTCGAAATCAAATGTGGGCACGTTTTAAATTAAGCTCTGGTTTATCCTTTGAGTATCTCCTTAATGCCTCCTAAAGAGCCTAATAGAGAAGTAGCTTCGTACGGTATATAGACTGTCTTGTTATCCTTTCCGCTTGTCATTTCTTTAAGCGTTTCGATATATTTCAGCGCAATCTGATAAGAAGCCGGATCAGAGCTTGTTCCCTTGATAGCCTCAGCCAGTTTCTCAATGGCTTCTGCCTCAGCTTTTGCCTGAAGGATTTTAGCTTCCGCTTCACCCTGTGCCATAAGAATCTGAGATTCTTTCTGGGCCTTAGCTTGATTTATCTGTGCTTCTTTTTCACCTTCGGAATAAAGAATCTTCGATGTCTTGTCACCTTCAGCCTTCAGAATCTTCGCACGGCGTTCGCGTTCTGCCTGCATCTGCTGTTCCATGGCACGGCGTACACTCTCAGGAGGAGTGATGTCCTGCAGTTCCACACGGTTCACTTTAACTCCCCATTTGTTTGTTGCCTCGTCAAGCACCTCACGAAGACGGGAATTGATGGTGTCGCGCGATGTAAGAGTTTCGTCCAGTTCCAGTTCGCCGATAATATTACGAAGAGTTGTCTGCGTAAGTTTCTCTATTGCGTTTGGCAGGTTCTCTATCTCATATACCGATTTGAACGGGTCTGTAATCTGGAAATACAGCAATGCGTTAATGCTGGTGGTCACATTATCTTTGGTAATCACGCTCTGTTCCGGGAAATCGTAAACCTGTTCACGAAGGTCTATCACGTCCGACATTCTTATAACTGTCTGTGTAGCTCCGTTCATTCTTGTTACCACATACCTTGTATAAACCTTTCTCGGTCTGTCGAGAATAGGCCATATGATGTTTATACCTGAAGACAACGTACTGTGGTATCTTCCTAATCTTTCAATAACTTTTGTTTCCCCCTGGCGGATGATTTTAAGCCCCTGCACTGCGAAAACTATCACAACAAGTGCTATAAGCCCTACAACAATCAAAGCTCCCATAAATGTGTGTTTTTTAGATGTTTATAATAAAGATATTTATCATGCTTTTCTGACGGAGAGTATAATGCTGTCCACTTTAAGAACGACGACTTTCTCGCCTTTCATAATATTGTTTCCGGCTTCCGATACAGCCTTCCACCTGTCCCCGTCAATGGCTATGCGTCCGCTGTTTGTTTCCGGAATGATGTCTTCCTCAACGATGGCTGTCCGTCCGATAAGGGCTTCCACTCCGCTTTTCGGCGAATCTTTCTTCCTCGAAAGAAACTTAAGCATGAACGGGCGTACATAGATGAATGATATTAAGGTGAAAACGGCAAAGACCGTAATCTGCCAGACTAAAGAATCGGTGAAACACGATGCCACAGCTGCTCCAACGGCTCCAATAGCCAGACATAATGCAGCGAAACCTACGGTGATTATTTCTATTATTACAAGTGCCAGTGCTATGGCAAGCCATATTTGCCAGATTTCCATAAAATGAGTGTTTTAAAAATTTATATTGTAAAGATATTAATTTTTTCCCGGTTTTCAAAGGGATGTGAGGAATTTTCTTAATTATGATTTTGAGCGATATAATCATTCCAAATTTCTGTAGCAAGGTATTTGTCACTTCTACAATGTAAATCTGCTATACCTTCGTCTATAAGGTCAGCCATCTCAGAACTATAATATATGTCTGTTGCTTCTTCTATTGTTATATGATACATCTCGCTCAAGCTTGATATTATGTTTGAGCATTTTACTCCTTTATATATTTGTTTTGAAACTCCTGTCATAATTCAATACTTTCATAATTATAGAACTCCTTTCTCTTTCATATAATCTGTCAGGTCTTCCATCAGATAACGTGAACCAAATGTATGCAGTACATCGTATGAGGGAACTATGTATCCATACAGTATCCCTGATTCTTTAAGCCGTTTATAAACTTCTCTTTGTGACAGATTAAGATGTACAGCCAATGAGCTAATGCAAAATGTTACAAAATCCAGAACTTCTTTATCCATAATCATTTGAGATTTTAATAGTTCGTACGAATTATAACAAAGTTACAAATTACTTGGTTATTATAAACAATTGAATGATGTTTTTTATTCATTCTTAGATAAAAGGGTATCTTGTATTCAAATAATCTACCCATTGCTTGTTCTTTTCATTCATCTCAAAATGTTTACTTATAAGGAGAATTAATTTCTCAATAGTAATATATCCGAATGTCGATTTCCCATACTCTGACAGTGATTTTTCATATTCCGGAAGAACTTTCCTGAAATGAGTATTCCCGTTGGGATAAAGTGTGATACTATGGAATCTGTCGATCTGTCCGTTCATAACCATTGCGGCACCTAATAAATGGTTTCTCCATATTTGCCTGTAGTCATCTTTGCAAAGTAATGTTTCACTCAGGCGGCGGTTGCTTATCTCATTTGTGAACAGTCCGCATTGTCGGGTCTTGGTGGCATATAGGGAATCTTCCTGCTCCATAACCCTCTGCCTTTCTAATTTCCCAAAAGGATATCCTTCTTCAGTATATTTTACTTCGATACCCACGCCACATTCTTTCCCATTGTACATATATTCAATGTATGTGTCGAATGAAGTATTGTCATCAAGAGCGGTTTCTTTTTCCGGAGCCCACTCAATACGAATATCTGTTACATTATCTATCTCATCAGTTTTCAGAATTTCTTTTAATAGGGCTACCGTTGCCTGTTTATCTAAATTCATAGGATAAAAGACATTCCATGGAATATGTTCACTCCTGAGCATATTGCCCATAAGTCCCTCATGGAGAGCTGCATTCAACTTACCGTATCGCTCCTTTATGCCATTTAGTATATAGCTTCGATAAACCTCGCAGAAATTATATCCTGATGAAGCGAATGGCTCCATAAGAAAAGCGCCATACTTGCCGAACTTGTGTTTTGAATCGTATGGAATTCCTAAGACCATCTGACGGAAAAGTGACTGTTTTTTTCTTGCATGTGCTTTGAATGCCGGTTCACCCGTACCGGGTGGAGTTTCTTGATATGCGGCTTTCTGCTTTAATAATATAAGCTTTTCTAAATGTTCCATATTTTAAAATCCAGTACTATATGACAAAATTAGCAATAATATTTTATTAATTATTACCTTGCGATAATCAATACAATTTATTTTTGGTAGATATAGTTGATTAGGTGGTTAAAAACAAGGATAATATTCACATTGTTATATTAATGGTTTTCCATTCATTTTTCATACCTTTGCGTAGTATTAATTTTTAATTTTACGATTATGATTATCGACAAACTTGAAAACATTGGAATGTATGTCTCTGTAAATCCGCTGTTTGCTCAGACTATTGAATTTTTGAGATCGACAGACCTTAATGCACATGAACTTGGTAAGGTAGTGCTGAAAGAAGGCGAACTGTTCGTTAACTTTGCTGCTGCAAGACCAAAAACTAAGGATGACGCAAAAATCGAGACACACAATAACTTCATTGATATCCAGATTCCTCTTACAGGTACTGAACTTATGGGATATATGCCAAGAACTGACCTTGCTGAGGCTGAATACAATGCTGAAAAGGATGTGACTTTCTATCCCGGTCATGCTACTGACTATCTGACTGTTAAACCAGGTATGTTCGCTATCTTCTTCCCTGAAGATGCTCATGCTCCTGGTGTCACAGAAGTTGAACTGAAGAAAGTTATTGTAAAGGTTAGAGTGAAATAATATATCGGTTCCCATTTACGGACCATTTGATAACGGAAGAATAGGCAAGCATTAGGCTGTCTGCCTGTTCTTCCGTTTTTGTTTTTAATTGATTTCTCTGTTTCTTCATCTTATCTGCAATATTTCCGCTTGTCCTTATCAAATTGGTATCTTTCATTGCTGTTATGGTACATTTTCAGTGTCTATTATGGATTAATTTTGCAGGAAAATATAAGTAATATGACTGTGTGTATTAAATCTCTGATTCAGAATATGAATATTGTTATAGGTTGTACTATAGGGTGTAACTACTGTTATGCCAGGTGTAACTGTAGCAGGTTTCATATGACTGATGATTTCTCAAAACCGGAATATATGGGCAGGAAGTTATATCTTATGGATAATCCGAAATCACATGTATGGTTTCTCACCGGAATGAGCGATTTCTCTGATTGGAAAACAGAATGGAATAATGAAATATTCAATCGTATATCTATTAATCCTCAGCATTCTTACATATTATTGACCAAGCGACCTGAACTTATTGATTTCAGAACAGACTATGAAAATGTGTGGATGGGTGTGACTGTAACCAGAGCGTCAGAGAAAAAACGTCTTACAGATTTAAAGAAACATGTTAAGGCTAAACATTATCATGCCACATTTGAACCTCTTTTTGAGGATATAGGCGAAATTGATTTTAGCGGGTTTGACTGGGTTGTTATAGGAACAGAAACCGGAAAAAGAAAAGGGAAAGTTGATGCCAGGCCAGAGTGGGTATTACATATAGCTGAACAAGCAAAAAAAAGTAATATTCCTGTTTTTATGAAAGAAGATCTTTTGCCTATTATGGGTGAAGATAACATGATTCAAGAATTACCGGAACAATTTATTAAAAAAGCATGGAAAAAGAAATCATCAGGGAAATAGAGGTGCAAAGCGTGATGACCAAATCGTCTTTGCCGGTTGGAGGATTCTCTGTCAATCCGTACGTGGGATGTCCTCATGCATGTAAGTATTGTTATGCATCGTTCATGAAACGTTTTACAGGTCATACGGAACCATGGGGAACCTTTATTGATGTGAAGCACTGGAAACCTATAACCAATCCGCATAAATACGATGGCCAGAGGATTGTTATCGGTTCTGTTACAGACGGATATAATCCATACGAAGAGGAGTTTTGCAGGACTCGCAGACTTCTGGAAGAGTTGAAAGGTACAAATGCCGAGATAATGATATGTACCAAATCCGATTTGGTTTTGCGTGACCTCGACTTGCTTAAGAAGTTCCCGAAGGTTACAGTTTCATGGTCTATAAATACCTTGGACGAACAGTTCCGCATGGATATGGACCGCGCCGTAAGTATAGAGCGAAGGATTGAAGCTATGAAAAAGGTATATGAAGCAGGAATACGTACCGTGTGTTTCGTGTCGCCTATATTCCCGGGTATTACCGATGTGAAATCCATTATCGGGCGAGTCAGGGATTTTGCCGATTTGATATGGCTTGAAAATCTAAATCTTCGGGGGCAATTCAAGGGTACCATCATGAGTTATATTAGGGAGAATCATCCGGATGTTTATGCCTTGTATGATGAAATCTACAATAAGAAACGGATGGACTACTGGGAGTCACTCGAAAAAGAGATTTCAATGTTCGCAAAACAAAACGGTTTCCCATACATGGTTAATGACTTGCCATACGGGCGTTCCGAGAAAGGGAAACCTGTCATAGTAAATTATTTTTACCATGAGAAAATAAGGTTGAATCAGTAATACTGATTATATATACTTGATTGATGACACAAATTCACTGATGGTCTGTCCTGTCATCTGCTTGAAGAAACGCATCAGGTGGTTAGGCTCAGAGAAATGCAGGCGGTAGGCTATCTCTTTTACAGACATGCCAGAGAAAAGAATATCGTTCTTCACTTCCTGCAGCAACCGCTGTTTCAGCAGATGTACAGCCGACAGACCGAACTCACGCACTACGGCCTTATTCAGTGTCACCCTGCTGACGTTCATCATCTCCGCATAATCCGATACATGTGTCTTCTCTGAAATATGTTTTTCCAGCAGTTCTTTATATTGGTATGCGTAATTGTTCTGTGGAGGTGCGAAAGGAAGGTTGAAATGCCCGGCATAGAATCTGTTCAGCAACAGCAGAAACTGATACAGACAGGCCACAATCATGTGGTAGCTGTCGGCAACAGGATTATGCAGCTCTCTTTTCATCTGTTTCAGGATAGTCAGGTATGTAGCCATATCTTCCTTCGGCATATCGAAAAAAGTAGGGTAGTCATGCTGATAGCAATACAGAAGTCTGTACATGAAATATTTGTCGGACAGAAAGTTGTTTATGAACTCCTCCTGAAAGATTAGAAAAGTATAGTCAAGTTTCTCCAGACAGACATGCCATTCCTGAAGCTGGAATGGAGATATGACAAGGATCATATTAGGATGCAGCTCTATTTTCCTGCCCGACAAAAGCATATAGCCTTCTGCTCTGCGAAAGAAATAGAACTCAAAGAAATCTGTCTTATATCGCTTGTCGATATTGAACCATCCAGGCTTTTCGGAACTTTCTGCCGTATTAAGAAGAAAATCCACTCCGCATGAACTTTTGGAGTATTTCAGCAGAGAAATATGTTCAGCTGCTTTTACCGGATAAATGCTGTACGATTCTTTATGTCTCATAACAATTTGTTTTTACTACAAAGGTAGTTCTTTTTTGGTTATTTCTATCAGTGAAGCAATATCCGGTGTAATGGCAATTTCTGAATTTAGGATTCTATATACCACAGGACTTCCTAAAGGTGCATATCTGACAGCTTCGACTGTTTTGCCTTTTATGAATCCCATTTCCGACAAACGTTTTCTTAACAGTCCCTGCCCATTTATTCTTGTTATAACTCCTTTTTCTCCTTTCTTGAGTTCTGTGAGTTTCATTATTTTATGTAGGCTTTGGATGTAAGTATTTTTCCTGTATCAAAAAGCATATTTTTTGCCCAGCGTATTATTACGGCAGAACATACAACAGCCACAAGTGTGTCAATCCACGTAATATCCCATATCATTGCACATATCAGTCCGAATATAGCTCCAAGACTTGTCAGTGCATCAGCCACTACGTGCAGGTATGCCGAATGGCGGTTATAGTCTTCGTGCTGATGTCCCTTATTATCATGTAATACAACAGCAGTATATGTATTTCAGATTGGATTATAGCCGTTGAGTTTACGAGATTCGAGACGGACTCTTGGTGTATCTGATTGAACAGAGTACGGATACGGATTCTTTCATCTTCCTTCAAGTCCTTGCAAACGGGAATCTGCTTTTGAAAATCTGCAGAATAGGGTATCATGAAATCTTCTGTAAACTGTAATGCAGAATATTTCATTTTACCTTCGGTACATAGAAAGTGGACCTGCTTCTGTTTTATGAAGAAAATACGGTCTGGTATTATCTGATACTCTTCAAAGTCTATTGTATGCGTTCCGTTTCCTTCGTGTATCCAGTAAACGGCATAAAAGAAATGACGGTGCGAGAATGTCACTTCAACATTCTCGTCGTCCACTATCTCACGTTTTATACTGAAATCTTTATCCTTCACGTGAGAATGTCCTATCTCCAGACTTCCTATTTTATCCATACTAAATATCCTTATGTTTTCTACTGCATTCCGGACATTCGCCTTTAATTACAAATGATACGGAATGCATCGTAAATCCTTGTCTGAGTTCAAATTCAGGAAACGGAATGTCATCCATGCAGAATGATTTCCTGCACGATTCACAATAGAAATGTATATGTGAGTCAGATTGATTACAGACTGTCTTGCTTGTACACAGCTCATAGTTCAATATTCCGCGTCCGTCCTCAAAAGAATGCACTATGTCGTGCTCCAGGAACAGCGTCAATACGCGGAATATGCTCGACTTGTCCATTGTGGAAAGAATATCCTCCAGGTCTGTCAGACTCAAGGGACGGGCCTGTTCTTTGAGTACTTTCAGTACAAGAATTCTGTTTGCCGTTGGTTTTACTCCTTTCAATTCCAAGCTTGCTGCCAAATCTTTAGATTCCATAGCCTTTTCTGATTATCAGTTCGTTTCACCACAAAGGTACGAAAAAATAAATCCACTTGTACGTGTATATGTTTTTATGCAACCGGGTTGCATTGGGGCTCATATAGCGTTGGCCATTTATCAAAATGGTATCACTTCGTTGCCGACTGGTAGTGGTGGTAATCATTTTTTTCGGAAATTTGCAGCGGATTTATAAACGTAATTCAAATAAAGATATGATAAAAGCTATATTCTTCGATATCGACGGAACATTGGTAAGTTTCAACACTCATCGTATTCCGCAGTCCGCTGTAGATGCCATATCAATGGCAAAAGAGAAAGGTATTAGAATCTATATCTCCACCGGACGACCTCTCTCACTGATAAATAATCTTGACGAAATAAAGCATCTGATAGACGGATATATCACAGCCAATGGGGCTTTGTGCTTTTCGGGCGACAGGATAATATCATGTACTCCTATCCCGAAAGAGGACGTATTGACGGTGTTGAGGTTTTCAGACGATATGAAATTCCCGTGTATGGTGGTAGGCGAGAAGGACCTTACCATGTACAATAGCGACGAGAGGACAGACCGTATATTCCGCCAGATGCTGAATGTCCACAATATGAGGGAAGACAATAATGTGGAACAGATTCTGCTGCAAAGAATACTGCAGCTTACGCCTGTCATTTCTGTAGTCGAGGAAAAGCAGATTATGCCGTACCTCTCCGGATGTGTTTCATCACGTTGGTATCCGGACTTCGCTGATATTACTGCCACAAATGCCAATAAGGGTAACGGTCTTCTGGATATTATATCGCACGAAGGTATCAGCATAGATGAAACAATGGCCTTCGGAGATGGAGGAAATGACTTGTCGATAATAGAAAAGGCAGGATTGGGCGTTGTTATGGGAAATGCCAATCAGGCTCTCAAAGAAGTGGCCGATTATGTTACGTCATCTGTAGATGAAGATGGGGTTTACAATGCTATGAAGAAGTTTGTACTTTAAGTTTGAATAAAATCATGAATGACCTTACATTTTCTCTATATACAGATTGTGTTTTTATATATATAGATTGTTTATATAAAAATATAACTTGTATTTATATAAATATAGGTTGTATTTAGAGAAAATGAAAAGGCGTTTTGCACTTGTCGAGCCTGTAGAATAAACTTCTGTCAGGCTAATTCTCTGTGATATCATTTGAAATAGCTTTCCCATATTTTCTGATAAATAAATTTTCATTCTTATTACCCCATTCAATCATGGCATCAATAATTGGTATCAATGTCAGGCCTAATGATGTGATGGTATATTCCGAACGTGGAGGTAATTCAGGGTATATGGTTTTGTTTCGTAATTCATCCAGGATGCATGATTTCCACTTTGAACCTATAAGGCTGATTGTCAGCCTTAAAGGGCAATCCAAGTCTGCCGGTATTTTTCTTTCGTACATAAGTCTATGGAACTGAAATTTATTATCACTCAAAAACAAGCGTAAAATTACAGAACTATGATATGATGAAAAAATTTTCATATACCGAAAAATTTTTCGGTACTTGTTGAAATAACAACTACCCTCTAACTTTGTTCCATTATAATTACTGACACATAAACCTATAATTATGAGAGCGAATATAGAGGAATACAAGGCTGTAGAACTTGCAGCCATGAATTTTGTGAGGAGTGTTGCAGAAGGCAACAGTTCGTATGCTAAACATCTTTTTATAGATGAAGCTGCCCTGTTCGGATATTTAGACGGTCAGTTGGAACATGGCAGTATAGAACAATTCTACAGGAATGTAGACAATGTTGGTCCGGACAGCGGTTTCAAGGCGCGTATAGACGTAATCGATGTGGAAGAGACACTTGCTGTAGTTCGTGTTTTGGAGGAAAACTGGGGTGGACTATATTAAAGGTAAATGGAATCCTAAAGAAGGGATAACATTTACCTTTTTATATGAAGTATGATTTGAATTCTTATTAGAACCAATGGAAATATTCTTATTTATTATGTCGATATAAATAAAATATATTATTTTCTTTGGCATAATTAATGCATTTTTTATAATATTTTCGTATATTTGTCCACATATATCATTTTAAACTAAATCTTACCTTATGGAAAAAAACACTTTTCACTTGGGATTGATTTCAGCTGCGGCATTGCTCAGTGCATGTTCCGGTGGCGGTTCTAAAAATCAATCAGAAAACAAACAGAAGAATCCTAACGTAGTATTCCTTATAGCTGACGACCTTGGTATAGGCGATTTGAGTTGCTACGGTGCAACAAAAATCCATACTCCAAACATCGACCGTCTGGCAAGTCAGGGACTTCAGTTTGCAAATGCTTATACAACATCTTCTACAAGTACACCTACTCGTTTCGGTATTCTTACCGGTATGTATCCTTGGCGTCAGGAAAATACAGGTATCGCACCGGGTAACTCTGAATTGATTATCAATACAGAATGTACAACTATGGCCGATATGTTCAAGGCCGAAGGTTATGCCACTGCTGCAGTAGGTAAATGGCATCTCGGACTTGGTCCTAAGGGAGGAACAGATTTCAACGGACTTATCAAGCCTAATACACAGGATATAGGCTTCGATTATGAATACATTATTCCGGCTACGGTTGACCGTGTGCCATGCGTGTTTGTAGAAAACGGACGCGTGGACGGACTTGACCCTAATGACCCTATAACTGTCAGCTATGACCATAAGGTAGGAGACTGGCCTACAGGTAAGGAAAATCCTGAACTTGTTAAGCTTAAACCAAGTCAGGGACATAATAATACTATCATCAACGGTATTCCTCGCATAGGATGGATGACAGGCGGTAAGTCTGCATTGTGGGATGATGAAAAGATTGCTGATATCATTACTCAGAAGGCTAAGGACTTCATAGTAAGCAACAAGGACACTACATTCTTCCTTTATATGGGAACTCAGGATGTTCACGTACCTCGTGTTCCGCATCCAAGATTTGCAGGAAAGAGTGGCTTGGGTACTCGCGGAGATGTTATCCTTCAGTTAGACTGGACTGTAGGCGAGATTATGAATACTCTTGACAGTCTGAATATTGCCGACAATACTATTTTCGTATTCCTGAGTGATAATGGTGCCGTGATAGACGACGGTTATCAGGATCAGGCCCGTGAACTGCTGAACGGACATACTCCTATGTTGAATTATCGTGGTGGTAAGTACAGTGCATACGAGGCCGGTACACGTACTCCATTGCTTGTAAGATGGCCGGAGAAGATTAAACCAGCCGTACAGGAAGGACTTTATTCTACTGTCGATTTCTTTGCATCATTCGCAGGTTTGTTGGGATATGAAATTCCTCAAGGACAGGCTCCTGACAGCCGTAACTATCTGAATACTCTTATCGGAGCGGATACCAAGGGATGCGACTATGTAATCCAGCAGAACCTGAACAACACGCTTTCTATCGTAAAAGACGGATGGAAGTATATTGAGACTAGCGATAAGCCTGTGTTGGAGTTCTGGACCAAGACAGAACTTGGTAACAGCAAGGAAGTACAGCTCTATAATGTAGTTGACGACCCTTCTGAAAAGAAAAATGTAGCTAAGGAAAATCCTGAAAAGACCCAGGAACTTGAAAAAATTCTGATGGCAGAAAAGAACAAGTTTGAAAAGACTAAGATGTAAACAATCTTTTAATAATCTTAATAAGCGACGCCCGATGAACGTAGTATTGACGTTTGTCGGGCGTTCTGTTTATGCCACTGTTGTATGGAATAGTGATTATATTTATTTTTGCACCGGATTTCAATATTGATATTGTATAATGAAACGCATCACCTGGAAAAAACATCATAAATGGTTCGGCATAATATTCACATTATTCATGCTTATGTTCTGCCTAAGTGGGATAGTGCTAAATCATCGTGCATTGGTAGCAGATATAAATGTAGGCAGAGATTACCTGCCGGATGATTATAAGTATAAGGACTGGAATCTTGGACTTCTTCGTGGCTCTGTAAGATGTAATGATAATAATGTATTTATCTATGGAAACAGTGGAATCTGGAAGACTGATTCAATCGGACATTCTGTTTCTGATTTCAATAAAGGGCTGCCTGAAGGTGTCGATTTCCGTAACATCAAGGCTATGGTTCAGACTCCGGACGGCTCTCTTTTTGCAGCAGGACAGTTTGGCCTGTACAGGAACGATGGAAAAGGATGGGAGAGTACCCCTCTTAAATTTTCAAAACATGAACGTATATCAGATTTAGTTCTGAAAGGGGATACCATGGTTGTGGTGGGACGTTCGTATCTCTATACTTCCGTCAGTCCTTATCATGAATTCAGCAGATTGGAATTAAAGGCTCCTGAAGGTTATGACGGCAAGGTTTCACTCTTCCGAACCGTATGGCTTATGCATAGCGGAGAAATGTTCGGTACAGTTGGGAAACTGGTTATGGATGCTGTTGCAATTATATTGATCTTGCTGTGTCTTACCGGGATTGCATACTGGCTTTTGCCTAAATATATAAGGAGAATCCGCAGGAGAGGTAAAACGGCCAAAGGGAGTACTCAGCTAATGAAGTCGTCGCTTAACTGGCATGACAAACTTGGCAGATATACTTTCGTAATACTCATGTTCGTATCTTTTACCGGATGGTGCCTCCGTCCGCCTGTGCTTATAGCACTTGTTTCTTTCCGTACTCCGGCTATTCCTTATACCGTTGCAGACAGCGATAATGCCTGGAATGACAGACTGCGTATGCTTCGCTATGATGCCGAATATGGCGACTGGCTACTGTCTTCATCCGAAGGAATCTTCTCTTTGGCTACACTCCAGTCTGTTCCTGTGAAATTGGAGAATACACCTCCTGTCAGTGTTATGGGACTTAATGTTTGGCAGAAAGATTCCTGTGGCAACTGGCTTACGGGTTCTTTCAGCGGAATGTATGTGTGGGACAGAAGCAGACAGATTTCTACTGATTATTTCACCGGAGAAAAGGCAGAAGATGTTGCAGGTCCTCCGTTCGGTAAATATGCCGTATCGGGATATTGCGATAATATTGGAGAGAAACCTTTCGTAGTGGAGTATTATAAGGGTACGTCAGCACTACATATACCCGAAAATCTTTCTTCTCTGCCTATGTCGCTATGGAACTTTGCGCAGGAGATACATACCGGACGTATATACACCATCCTCGGAAAAGGAACTCTTATCTATATCTTCTTTGCCGGACTGGCAGCGCTGTGGTGCATCTATACCGGTTTCGTTATCAGAAGGAAAAAGCGTGAGTGATAAATACTTTAAAGGAAAATGTATCTGTTTTTCTCATAAACTCCGGAAAATCTTTGTTAGTTTGAATATTATTCGTAATTTTGCGAACAATATTCAAACATACTATTAATGGCGAACAAAAACTATACAGAAGAGCAGGAGAGAATGGCACGTTTTGCAAAGGCCATGGGGCATCCTGCACGTATGGCTATCCTGGAGTTTCTTTTGCGTCAGGAAACATGTTTCTTTGGCGATATCCACGAAGAACTGCCTATAGCCAAGGCCACAGTGTCACAGCATCTTAAGGAACTTAAGGAGGCCGGACTGATACAGGGAGAGATAGAAACTCCAAAGGTGAAATACTGCATCAACAGAGAGAACTGGGAGCTTGCCGGAAAGATGTTTTCTGCGTTCTTCGGTCAGTCTGTTTGCAAGAAAGAGAGTTGCTGCGGATAAGCAGCATCTTTTTTTGCTTTCTTTGTTCGTAATTTGACGAAATACTAATAATATCAATAAACTAAAAAGGTATATGAAGAAAATTGTATTAATGGCCGTAGCCTGCCTGACTTTGGTATCGTGCGGAATGGGCACAAAGAATGAATCGTCTGCACAGGGAGTGGAAGTGGGAGTTCCTGCCCGCGATTGTGTTGAAGTGTTGTACTTTCATGGCAAACAGAGATGTGCCACATGTATGGCGATAGAGAAAAATGCCTCAGAAGCAGTATCAAAAGAGTTTGCCGAGGAGATTAAGAAAGGCGATGTGGTGTTCAGAGTTATAGATATCACAAAGGAAGAGAATGAGGCTATAGCAGAGAAGTATGAGGTCACATGGTCGTCACTATTCGTAGTAGGACATAAGGATGGCAAGGAAAGTGTGGAGAATATGACAGATTTCGCATTCAGGAATGCCAGACAGTCGCCTGAAGAGTTCAAGAGCGGTGTAGTAGCCAAAGTAAGGGAAATGCTTAAATAACCGGCCGTTATGGATTGGCTTCAGAATTTGCTTGACAATAGTTCGACTCCTGTTCTGACGGCTTTCCTCCTTGGACTGCTGACTGCCATTTCGCCCTGTCCCCTTGCTGCCAATATAGCGGCTGTAGGATTTATAGGCAGAAATATCGAGAACAGGAAGCGTGTTTTCATCAACGGACTGCTGTATACTTTGGGGCGTGTACTTTCGTATACTCTGCTCGGAGTAGTGCTGATAATGATTCTCAGAGAAGGTTCCAGCATGTTCGGCATACAGAAGACTATCGGTACATGGGGCGAACTTCTTATCGGACCGATGCTCCTCATCATAGGATTGTTCATGTTTTGGGGCGACAGACTGAATCTCCCTAAGTTCGGTTTCAACGGCAATGCCGAAGGGCTTGCCAGAAAGGGTGGAGCAGGAGCATTGCTCATCGGAGTACTATTTGCTTTGGCTTTTTGCCCTACGAGCGGTGTATTCTATTTCGGGATGCTCATACCTATGTCTGCCACAGCTACCGCAGGCTATCTGCTTCCTGCCGTGTTTGCTATAGCAACTGCTATTCCGGTACTGATGGTAGCATGGATATTGGCCTTCAGTGTACAGCAGATGAGCAGCTTCTACGGCCGTATAAGGACCGTGCAGAAATGGCTGAACGTGATAGTTGGAATACTCTTCATCGTAATAGGTATATATTATTGTTTTGTAATGTTTTTTTAATCAATAAATTTATAGAATTATGGAAATTAAAGTATTAGGACCGGGTTGCAGCAAGTGTAAGAAAACCTATCAGGTAGTAGAGAAAGTAATCAAGGAAAACAATCTCGATGTGAAACTTACCAAGGTAGATGCCATCATGGAAATGATGAACTACAATATCATGACCACTCCTGCCATAGTAGTGGACGAGGTAGTAAAGATTAAAGGTAAGGTTCCTACAGAAAGTGAAGTAAAAGAACTTTTAGGCATCTAAATATATGATACAGGATTTTGCCGACTGGCTGGTTTACGGCATATTCGGTCTTGATGCCGGAACATCTCTTGGGGTGGCCGTAAACTTCTTCTTTTACGACACGATAAAGATTCTGATACTGCTGTTCTTCATCAGTGTGCTGATGGGGATAATAAACGCCTATTTCCCTATAGAGCGTTTGAGAAACTATCTTGTCACACACAAGATGTACGGACTTCAATATCTTCTGGCATCCATATTCGGAGCCATAACTCCGTTCTGTTCCTGCTCGTCGATACCGTTGTTCATCGGTTTCGTCAAAGGAGGAATACCTTTGGGAGTGACATTTGCCTTTCTGATAACATCACCGTTGGTCAATGAGGTGGCAGTAGCCATGTTCTTAGGCTCTTTCGGACTGAAAGTTACTTTGATTTATGTCATCAGCGGTATATTGCTGGGTGTGATAGGCGGTTTCGCATTGGGAAAGATGAACCTTTCTCCATATCTCAGCGAGTGGGTAAGGCAGATACAGGCCAACTCGTCCGCACAGGCTGAGGAGTGGGAAAAGGACCACACTACGTTCCTCAAACGACTTCCTTCCATTGTTCGTGATGCCTGGAAGATAGTGAGTGGAGTGCTGATATATATCATTATAGGTATTGGTATAGGAGCCTTTATGCATGGTTTCGTTCCTGAAGGTTTCTTCGAGCAATACATGTCTAAGGACAACTGGTATGCAGTGCCTGTGTCAGTTATTCTGGCAGTGCCTATGTATGCCAATGCCGCAGGTATAGTTCCGGTGATAGAGGTATCCGTGGCCAAGGGAGTGCCTATGGGAACAGCCATAGCATTTATGATGGCCGTTGTAGGTTTGTCATTGCCTGAAGCTACACTGTTGAAAAAGGTTATGACATGGCGTTTGATAGGTATATTTTTCGGGACTGTAGCCTTTTTTATAATTTTGTCGGGCTATTTGTTCAATTATATACTGTAGTTTGAAAATAAGAAACTGACAAACTTAAAACTCATAAACTCATAAACTCATATGAAAATACTTATACTTTGTACAGGAAACAGCTGCCGCAGCCAGATGGCTCACGGTTTCCTACAGTCGTTTGATGATTCATTGGAGGTCTATTCAGGAGGAACAGAACCTGCCGCTCAGGTTAATCCAAAGGCGGTAGAGGTGATGAAGGAAGTAGGAATAGACATAAGCAACCACATTCCAACGCATGTAAATAATTATCTCGACAGTGAATGGGACTATGTGATAACCGTATGTGGAGGCGCAAACGAGAGTTGTCCCGCATTTACGGGTAAGGTAGGAAAACGCCTTCACATAGGTTTCGACGACCCGTCGCATGCCACAGGAACAGAAGAGTTCATCAACTCAGAATTCCGTAGAGTACGCGATGAGATTAAGAACGGTTTCGCCCGTTTCTATATCACAGAAATCAAGAAGCAGGAACTTCCCAAATGCTCTTGCGGAGGTAAGTGCTGATAATTAGAGTACATAAATAATTAAGCGTAAGTCCGGCAGAATTGTACCGAAAGGTCATTTCTGCCGGATGTTTTTTTGCATATTCTTCTATTCATTATCAATAAAATATTACATTTGCGCCAAAAGTATATACTATGGATGAAAAAGAATGTTTGGAACAGCTGAAAATCAGTGTAGAAAGGGTATTGGGTAAGAAACTTCTCACCCCCAAGGATTACGACTTTCTGTCGGAACATATATTTTCAAGGCTGCATATTATGATTAGTGCCACCACTTTAAAACGCTTGTGGGGATATCTGAAGGAGAATACATCGCCCAGACTTGCCACTCTCGATGTGCTTTCACGATTCGTGGGATACAGGGACTGGAGCGAGTTCTGTAAGTCAGTCGGAGGGAGTGAAACAATACAGTCCGATATTATCATTTCACGAAGTCTGAATGTGGAGCAGCTTGAAAAAGGGGATAAGGTGCTTGTGACATGGTTGCCCGACAGACAGTGTGTTTTCGAATTCTGCGGAGGAAATGATTTCAAGGTTCTCAAGGCCGATAATTCAAAAATCAAGATTGATGCCACTTTCAGATGCAGTTTCCTGATAGAAGGCGAACCTCTGTTCATCGACCATCTGATACAGGACGGAATGCCTCCTACATCGTATGTGGCCGGAAAAATAGACGGAATACGTTTTGAACTAATTAAAAAATAACACTATGAATACATCTACATCAGGATTTGTTACTCCTGAAGATTTATCAGTAAACAGCTCTTTCACGGAAGTGACAGAAATGTACTCAGGAGCATATTGTGTTCTATACAAGGCAAAAAGATACGGACAGTGGTATGTCCTTAAAACTTTGAAGGAAGAACACCGTTCAACCATGTTGTACAGAGAACTTCTGAAAAAGGAATTCGACATCAGCATCTCGCTTTCGCATCCCAATATCGTGAGAACAATCGGCTGGGAGAATGTTCCTGGCGTAGGGGAGTGTATCATAATGGAGTACATCGACGGAGTGTCTTTCGATGAATATCTTAGTGGGAAACATTCCTCTTCGGACAGGGTGAGAGTTATAAAAGGGGTGATTTCCGCCCTCTCGTATGTACATGGCAAGCAGATAGTGCACCGCGATTTGAAACCTGCCAACATAATGGTGACAGCCAACGGAGGTAACGCTAAAATACTTGATTTCGGACTGTCGGACACAGATTCTTATTGTATATTGAAGCATCCGGCCGGTACTGACAAATATATCTCTCCTGAACAGCTGACAGAGTCCGTACCTGACTGCCGTAACGATATCTACAGTCTTGGAAAAGTTATCAAAAAAGCCGATATAAGCCTTTTCTACAATCATTTGGCAAATAAATGTATGAGGACCAGGACTTTAAGGTTCGCCAATGTAGAGAGCATATCTTCGTACATCAACGCATGGGAAAAGTTCGTATCGGCCGTTCCTGTATTCGTTCTCTTCGTAGTTTCAGTAGTGTTTATATCATTATACTCTGTAGGCCAGAAGGATAGCTCCGATAAGAACGACTATTTGAATGAAGCCATAGAGAATGGGAAAAAGGAGGTTGATAAAATCTATGAGCCATTGATAGAATTTATTGGAGGAAGGGAGAAAATAGGCTATGAAGAATATAAAACCATGTCGAAAATAATGTCTGAAATCGGAAACAAGGTTGTGGTAATGTGCGATTCGCTTACTGACGGAATGGATGAGGTGAGCAAATCTACTGTAACCAATGCCGTAAGTCTGTATTCATCGGATTTATTCAAGGATATAAGTCTTCCGATGCCGGTAATGGAAGAATAACGTCTCTTCTGTATGGCTTAAGTCTAAAAGGACTAAAATGGACCAACGGCCTTTTGGACATAATTTCTATGTTTGCATCACAGTAATTTTTAGTAATAATTTTTTAATCTTAATTTTTTACAAACATGGAAATTGTATGGATTATTTTGAGCTTCCTGTTGATGGCAATAGGACTCGTGGGATGTTTTATCAATCGTGTGCCGGGACCAATCCTGGCTTATGCAGGTATCCTGCTTCTGAACTTCTGTACTGACATACAGGTGTTCGACACTATGAGCCTCGTAATATGCGGTCTGGCGGTAGTATTGTGTAAGGTGGCAGATATGTTTGTGCCCAAGGTGGCAGGTCTGATTTCGGAATACGGAAAGCCGGGCAAGTGGGGATGTGTCATCGGGTCTATGCTTGGAGTGCTGGGCGTTTGGCCTACAATCAGTTCTGCCGATGACAATACTACCGTCATACTGACTATGGTTCTGGCCTTAGTGGTTTTCCCTTTTGTTTTTGCTTACATCGGAGAATCCGTTTCACGTAAAAGCCTGGCAGCTTCTTTCCGACCTGCACTGGCAGCATTTGCCGCCTATCTGATAGGCACATGCCTTAAGCTTGCAGTCACTCTTTACTGCATCTACGTGGCTTTTGAGGGCTATGGAAACTCAAGTTTCTGATAAACAATAAAGCTTATTATACAGAACAGATTATTTGATAATTCTAAAAAAAGACTACTATGACAAAAATAAACATTTTATTTCTTTCGTTGGTCCTGGCCATAATTACAGTGGCATGTGGTGGTTCATCAGTTCCGGAGAGTGTGACACTGAAAGTTTCTCAATCAGAAGTTTATGGGGACAATTCTGAATACTTCTCTGTAGTTCAGGGGGAATATAAGCTGAAATGCAGCGACCGTGTGAGAATGAAAATCAGGCTTAGACTTGAAAAAACACCGGATAAGGAAATCAACTATATCCACAGTCCGAGTCTGCGACTTAAGGACGAAGATGGTATGAGCATCGTTGACAGTTATTCGCAAATGGTTTTGGCGGACGGAGAGGAGGAAAAGATGGTTAGCTTTCTTAAATCTGAACCTGGAACCGAGCAGGACTTCGTGTTTATCAACGATTTTGATTATGATTATGCAAAGGCCGTAATGGAAAAATCCAAGAGCTTTTCGATAGAAAATATTTACATAAGTTTCAAGGAAGACGAAAAAGACAGCTCTGCCGACTTTGATGACATAGAGAAAGGTTTGAACACACTGGGGAAAACAATGGACCTCATGGATGATGTGATGAAAAATTCGGACGAGATGATGGAAACCAGCAGAAAAGCAATGGAACTATTAAAAGAATACAGTGAATAAAACATTAATATACAATAAGATATGAGAAGTTCAGTATTATATTTCTTAGGATTTCTGTCATTATGTTCTGCAGAAATCTCAGCACAAAGACAACAGGTTACAGAATTTTACCGTCCGCCATTGGATATACCGATGGAAGGAAAAATCACATACTCGTATATCGTGGGTAAGGATGGCGAAAATATTAAAGACGGTCCGCTTTCAATCAAGGCAAGCCTTAATAATTTCGAGAGGTATGTACAGCTCCAGAAAATGACAATAAACGGCAACTATAATCTTACCGCCAATTATAAGAACGGAGATATGAACGGTGCCCTGACGCTCAACTCAAGGACTACCTATACTCATGGCTCACGCTCGCAAGTGGAGAGCTTCACCCTTAACGGAAACTTCAAGGATGGTATTCCGAACGGAAATTTTGTGGCAAACTATGTAACCACCGTTGAAGCTAAAATGAATGTGAACTACAACAACGGAAAGTTAGTAGGTCCGTACATGGTGGACTATTCCACAGCACTGGTTGATCGTGAAGCCATAAAAGGAACTCTGACACAGAGCGGAGAACTGACAGGCAGATGGGACTTCAATTACATAGACGAAAGATTTACTTATACCTTCCTTAAAGGTGTGCGTCTGAGCAGTTCCGGCAAGGACAGCAGCACTCCACCTGCTCTCGTGGAGAAAGCCAGACAACTTGCCAATGGAACTATCACGGAAGAGAAACTGCGCGAACAGGGGATAATGGTTTTCGAAGACAGTATCAACTTGGGAATCCATACAAACAGAATCATCTTGCGTGACAATGTCATCAGTTTCAGAGATTTGCGCGGATGTGATTTCTCTACTCCGAACTTCAAGAAATTCAAATATCTG
>Juniper_p1__coassemble_199_pt1 | contig 48746 bp, 31 predicted proteins | sample Juniper_p1__metabat2_low_PE_029 | metagenome-assembled genome bin Juniper_p1 | reverse complement strand
CGATGGATTCCATGTGCATGCCTGTCTTGGGAAGATCCGTATCATCAGCTATCAGAACCTTTGGCAATCTGCTCTTTTTGTGGTCATCACGGATAACCACCCGCTTGACAAGCTGGTTGGTGATGCGGTATATAACCTTGCGCCAATTGATGTTGTCTTGCGACAGATAGGAGTAGAACATGTCCTTCTTCCCACCAAACATGCGGCTCAGTGCAGAACCTGCATAATGGGAATACCCCTTGATGGCAAAGAAAGGGAACAACACCAATATCTGAAACACCTGCAGGTTAGTCAACCGGCAGTTCTCACGCTTCATGCCACCAAGGCTGCGGCAATCCAAATTGATGTCTTCAAGCAGGCATGTGAATGCGTTCATAACCGCGCTGCGACGTTTTTCGTTGAAAAAACTGCGAATATCTGACGGAATATTTGTAAATTTGCTCATGGCTTTGAGATTTGAGTATTCTTTATTTTGACATATTTAATTTACTCATTTTCCGTGGTATACGGAAATTCTCAAAGCCTTTTTTTGTGCAAATTCACTCCTTAATACCTAAATCCAAAACTTGAGTAATATATATTAGCACTTAGTGCGCAAAAATAGGAAAAATCTTTAGTTGCACCAAAGAGTCTTCCTATTCTTCCGAATCAAAAACTACCCAAATACATATTCCATCACCTTCCTGTTGGCTTCATTCTCCACCTCAAAATCTCTTTCTATGTAGATGTCAGTTACTTTCATGGCTTCATCAATGTGGTTAAGAGCTGCATGAACTGTATATTTGTCTATACCAACCTTATTAACAGCCAAAGTAGCCCAAGAATGTCTTGCAGCATAATACTCCAAATCTTCTATTCGTAATATTTCCCCTATTTGTTTTAATCCATAGTTTATGGCTTTATTGAAACTGTCTGCAGTGGTATAATTCTGATAGAAATTGAATACTTTTTTTCCAGTTCTATCCCTATACTTCTTGACCAAAGGCTTGATAATATCCATAACTTTCACCTTCATCTTTGCCTTATCATTTCTTCTGGCAGAAGTTTTTGCCCTAAAGTAGGTAATAACATCATCACTTATATCCTCACATGAATACAAATCTGCAGAATTAATGCCTATCAATCCAAAAGAGAGAATAAAAACAGTCCTTTGCAAGATTGAATCTTCCAAATTTTTCTTTACCTTTACTATCAAGAATATATGGCAATTCATATATCCTCAATATATCATTTGCAGAAATAGCCCTTTTTCTTGTTGCTTCCTGTTTAGGTATCTTGAAATTTTCAAAAGGAGAATGAGATATGAGAATTATATCCCTGTCATAATCATTATATTGCTTCTTGGCTTCATTGAAAAGATGCCTTATACTACCAAGATATAAAGAAACTACCCTGTTTGATGGAACCCTTTTGCCTTGTTCTTTAAGCATCTTAATTTTTTCTTCTCTCTTCTTGATAAGATAGTCCATGAAATCTTTTAACAAAGATGTAGTCAATTGTTGGATAATCAACCTATCTTTCCCAAGAAATTGTACAAAAGCATTGACAGCAGACGTATAATTCTCTGCTCCTTTAATAGTAGAATGAGTTATCCATTTCCTACTGAACTGAATAAAGTCAATTTCTTGGGATTTCATTTGCTCACCCTTCAAGAAAGCTAAAATATCGTCCATACTATAGTTATTAATGCCAATCTGCAATTTGGCACATATTTCCTGATAATATCTTACTATAGCATCTGCTTCTTGAATAAACTTAGGATTTTTAAGTTTGAATGATTTGGTTAAATCTTCCTGTCTAACAAATATATTAGTCGAAAATCTTTTGACCTCTCTATTGTAGGTCATTCTAATCTTTACATTATAAGTACCATCACTTTTCTGTTTGCTTTTCAGTACTTCTGTTTTGAATGTCAGCATATTATATCCTTAAATTTGGGAACAACTATGGAACAACAAACAGTATTTTAAGCATGATTTCGGCTTAGATTAAGCTCTTATAGACAAATAAAAATCCTGTAAACATCTAATTTACAGGAGTTTATCAGTGGACCAGCCTGGGCTTGAACCAGGGACCTCCAGATTATGAGTCTGTTGCTCTAACCAACTGAGCTACAAGTCCAATGAATCGTTTTATTTTCGATTGCGATGCAAAGGTAACGTTTATTTTTTATTCTGCAAACATTTGAAGAAAAAAAATGAAACTTTTTATTCTATACATCTACTTTATATGTCAAACAATGAAATATAACGGTTAGGGAAGAATGCATTTTGCATAAAGAATAAAAGCGAAATGCAAGAGAGAAAAACCCAAAACAACCGTTCATATTCTATAAATACAATCTATTTATATATATACACAACTTATATATTTATATATACAAGTTATATTTATAAAAACAAAGACTGTATTTAGAGATTTATTCAGCACAATATATATTTTTATTCACCATCTCAAGAGTTTATTTTGTAGAAATCCACGAACACATACTATGGATTAAGAAGTTTTACACCGCATGACACCACAACTTCGGAGATATTGTTGTATTTTTGCACCGATTAATCGATTAAAAATTAAAGACATGTCACAGAAAATGAATGAAAATCATCTGAACGGCCTGACTGACCAGGAGGTTATTGCCAGCCGTCAGAAATATGGGGAAAACCTGCTTACTCCTCCAAAGCGTCCGTCAATCTGGAAACTTTATCTCGAGAAATTCCAGGACCCTGTCATCAGAGTTCTTCTGGTGGCTGCCGTCTTTTCACTTATCATATCAATTATAGAGAATGAATATGCCGAAACTATAGGTATCTTCTTCGCTATTTTCCTGGCTACTGGTATCGGATTCTACTTTGAATATGATGCCAACAAGAAGTTCGACCTTCTGAATGCTGTGGGCGAGGAAACTCCTGTCACCGTTATACGAAACGGAAAGGTAAAAGAAATTCCGAGAAAGGAAATCGTAGTCGGAGATATCGTGATTCTGAACACAGGTGATGAGATTCCTGCCGACGGAACACTGGTGGAAGCTGTTTCACTGCAAGTGAATGAGGCGAACCTTACGGGTGAGCTTATGGTGAACAAGACTACAGACCCTGAACATTTTGACGACGAGGCTACCTATCCGTCAAATGCCGTGATGCGTGGTACTACTGTTACCGACGGACACGGAACAATGAAGGTTGACCGTGTGGGTGACGCTACAGAAATCGGTAAAGTGGCTCGCCAATCGACAGAACAGAGCGACGAAAAGACTCCGCTAAACATACAGTTGGAGAAACTTGCAAACCTGATTGGTAAGGTAGGTTTCACTATCGCAACACTTACTTTCCTTATTTTCACAGGTAAAGATCTTTATGCTTATTTCACTGCCAATACAGTCGAGACTTGGGAACAATGGCTTGAGGTGGCTCAGATTGTACTGAAATACTTCATGATGGCTGTGACGCTGATTGTTGTGGCTGTGCCTGAAGGACTTCCTATGAGTGTGACACTGAGTCTTGCGCTGAACATGCGCCGAATGCTGAAGACCAACAACCTTGTGCGTAAGATGCATGCCTGCGAAACCATGGGTGCCATCACAGTGATTTGTACAGACAAGACCGGTACTCTGACTCAGAATCTGATGCAGGTACACGAAGCACAGGTGGACGAATCAAACCCTGAGCTTGTGGCAGAAAGCATCGCCGTTAACTCTACCGCTTTCCTTGAAGAGAAGGCTGAAGGAGAAAAGCCGTCGGGTGTGGGTAATCCTACAGAAGTCGCCCTGCTCTTGTGGCTCAACGGAAAGGGTGCCGACTATATCTCACTGCGTGAAAATGCTCATACAGTAAACCAGCTTACTTTCTCTACAGAGAGAAAATATATGGCTACACTCGTTGATTCACCTGTAATGAACAAACGTGTTCTATATATAAAAGGTGCGCCTGAAATCGTGATGTCTAAATGTTCATTGAGCGACGATAAAATAAAGGCATACAACGAACAGCTCCTTGCATATCAGAACAAGGCTATGCGTACCCTTGGACTTGCATACAGAATCATCCCTGAAGGAAAATCGGAAGACTGTGCAGAGCTTGTGGCTGAAGGCGGTATGACATTCCTCGGAATATTCGCAATAAGCGACCCAATACGTCCTGACGTGCCTGATGCTGTCAAGAAATGCCAGTCGGCAGGTATCGGTGTGAAGATTGTAACCGGCGACACTCCGGGAACAGCCACTGAAATTGCCCGCCAGATTGGCTTGTGGACTGAAAACGATACTGAACGCAACCGTATCACAGGTACAGACTTTGCCACACTGAGTGATGAAGAGGCTCTTGAAAGAGTGCTTGACATCAAGGTTATGAGCCGTGCACGCCCTATGGACAAACAGCGTCTTGTACAGTTGCTGCAGCAGAAAGGTGCAGTAGTGGCAGTTACAGGCGACGGTACTAACGATGCTCCTGCCCTCAACCATGCCCAGGTAGGTCTGTCAATGGGTACAGGTACTTCTGTGGCTAAAGAGGCCAGCGACATCACTCTGCTCGACGATTCATTCCACAGTATAGCTACAGCCGTAATGTGGGGACGTTCGCTCTATAAGAACATACAGCGTTTCATCGTGTTCCAGCTTACCATCAATGTGGTAGCATTGCTTAGTGTCCTCCTCGGAGCATTCTTCGGCTCTGCCCTACCGCTCACCGTTACACAGATGCTTTGGGTGAACCTGATTATGGATACTTTCGCTGCCATGGCCTTAGCCTCAATATCTCCAAGCATGGACGTGATGAACGAGAAACCTCGCAAACGTACAGACTTCATCATCAGCAAGGCTATGCAGAAGAATATCTTCGGAACAGGCATCTGCTTCCTCATCGTACTGATGGGACTTATGGCTTATATGAACAATTCTGCCGCAGGTATGGATGTTCATAACCTGACTATATTCTTCACTGTGTTCGTGATGCTTCAGTTCTGGAATCTGTTCAATGCCAGCGTATTCGGAACAAATCATTCCATCTTCAAGGATGCAGGTCATGCACTTGGTATGCTAAGTGTGGCACTGATAATTCTTGTAGGCCAGTTTGTCATCGTTACCTTCGGCGGTAAGGTATTCCGCACAGAGGCTCTTCCATTGATGGATTGGGTTTATATAATAGGTGGAACTTCCATTGTACTTTGGATTGGCGAAATCTGGAGAGGTATCAAGAGAATGAACTCAAAATAATCCGTAACGAATATGGATTCGAAAATCAAGAATATAATATTTGACTGGGGTGGCGTTCTTATCGACGTCACCTTAGACAGATTTCTCGCCGAATGCAAGGCTGCCGGAATCTGTTTCGAGGATAAGGAAATAACCGGAACACACAAGACCGGCTTCTTCCTTGAATATGAGCTTGGCAATATCTCTGATAACGATGCACGCAATGAGTTGCGCCGCAGAGCAGGCAAGGATATCTCAGATGCGGAACTCGACCGCATATGGAACACCATGATAGAAAGAATCCCGGAAGAAAAGCTTGAGCTGCTGTGTAAATTGAAGGATAAATACAATCTGTATATACTCAGTAACACAAATGCTATTCACTGGGACAATGTAGCACCGGAAGTGTTCAGCTATAAAGGTTTGGGTATAAATCATTTCTTCAAGAAGGTATTCCTCTCGCATGAGATACACCTTGCAAAGCCTGACACAGCCATTTATCTGAAAGCATTGTCAGATGCAGGTATCAAAGCTGAAGAAACAATGTTCATCGACGATTCAAAACTGAACTGCGATGCAGCACAATCGGTAGGTATAAATGCCGTACATTACATTCCGGGAGAAGACCTCTCGCTGATTTTCAAATAATAAAAATGAAGTTTATAGAAGAATACGATAATACCGACATAAAGCCATGCGCGGCAACAATAGGATGCTTCGACGGAGTACACACAGGACACCGCTATCTGATAAAACAGGTTCGCGACATAGCCGATGAGAGAGGTCTGGGAAGTGCCCTTATCACCTTTCCTGTACATCCGCGTCAGGTAATGCAGGCAGACTATATGCCGGAGCTGTTATCGTGTCCGGCACAAAAGACTTCACTAATCAGTTCTCTTGATGCAGATTACTGCATAATGCTTCCGTTCACAAGACAGCTGTCGCAACTTACGGCACGCGAGTTTATGGAACTTCTGCTTAAGAGATACAATGTCCGCGCATTGGTTATAGGCTACGACCACCGCTTCGGACATAACCGCACTGAAACTTTCGAGGATTATTGCCGCTACGGACAGGAACTTGGCATGTCCTTGATAAAGGCCGAGCCTCTGAAGTGCGGGATTACAGACCCTTTCATCAGTTCGTCCGCCATAAGAAAGCTGCTTAAATCAGGCGATGTGGTCACAGCAAACCGTTTCCTCGGATATAACTATTATATCGACGGTACAGTGACCGACGGACATAAGGTAGGACGCAAAATAGGTTTCCCCACTGCAAACATCATCCCTTCGTGTCCGGAAAAACTTATACCTGAGAACGGAGTTTATGCCGTGCGTGTACCCATTGGCAATACTGTTTACAAAGGGATGCTGAACATCGGCAACCGCCCTACCCTGAACAATGGCAGCAATATCAGTATAGAGGTACATATCATAGACTTCAGCGGTGATATATATCATCATCCGTTGAGGATAGAGTTCGTCAGCAGAATAAGGCCGGAGATTAAGTTCGCCTCGATGGAGGAGCTGATAGAACAATTAGAGAAAGACAAGACGATAATATCAAAAATAGAATAATTTTAAAAACAAAAAATGAAGACATTCGAAGAATTAGGCGTTTCCGAAGAAATACGCAGGGCAATCGAAGAAATGGGATATGAGTATCCTATGCCCGTACAGGAAGAAGTTATACCGTATTTGCTTGGAAACGGAAATGACGTAGTGGCTCTGGCACAAACCGGAACCGGAAAAACAGCCGCATTTGGTCTGCCGCTGATACAGAAAATAAACATCAAAGAATGTGTACCGCAAGCACTTGTGCTATGCCCTACACGCGAACTGTGCCTGCAGATAGCAGGTGACCTTACCGACTACTCAAAATATATTTCAGATCTTAAGATATTACCTGTATATGGAGGTTCATCCATAGAAAGCCAAATCAGAAGTCTGAAGAAAGGTGTACATATCATCGTGGCTACTCCGGGACGACTCATCGACCTTATGGAACGCAAGGTGGCACGCCTTGAAACTATCAGAGATGTGGTGATGGACGAGGCAGACGAGATGCTGAACATGGGATTCACAGAGAGTATCAATGCCATACTCGAAAAGATACCTGAGGACCGCAATACTCTGATGTTCTCTGCCACAATGAGTCCTGAAATCTCTCGCATTGCGAAGACTTATCTGCATAATGCGAAGGAAATAACCATAGGAACAAAGAACGAGGGCAGCAAGAACGTAAACCATATAGCATATATCGTACACGCAAAGGACAAGTATCTCGCACTGAAACGTGTCGTGGACTATTATCCTCAGATTTACGGTATCATCTTCTGCCGTACACGTATCGAAACTCAGGAGATAGCCGACAAGCTGATACAGGACGGATACAGTGCCGACTCTCTTCACGGCGAACTGAGCCAAGCTCAGCGTGACCTCGTGATGCAGAAGTTCCGCCAGCGCCATCTGCAGCTTCTTGTAGCTACCGACGTGGCAGCACGCGGACTTGACGTGAACGACCTTACTCACGTTATCAACTATGCCCTGCCAGACGATACAGAGAGCTATACTCACCGAAGCGGACGTACAGGCCGTGCAGGAAAGACGGGTATCTCTATAGCCATCATGAATATGCGCGAGAAAGGAAAGATGCGTGAGATAGAACGTATCATCAACAAGAAATTCACAATAGGAACACTCCCTGCCGGAAAAGAAATCTGCGAGCAGCAGCTCATCAAGGTTATCGATGATATAGAGAAGGTTAAGGTGAACGAAGAGGATATCGAAGCATTCCTTCCGGGCATTTACCGCAAATTTGAATGGCTGAGCAAGGAAGACCTCATCAAGCGTGTGGTATCAATGGAGTTCAACCGTTTCTTAGAATATTACCGTAACGCACCTGAAATAGAACAGCCTAAGGTAAGCGAAAAGGATAAGTCTGACAAACCTCGCAAAGACCGCGGAAGCGACAAGGAAAAGACTGCCCGCAAGGCAGAAAAGGGATATGCACGCCTATTCCTCAATATGGGTAAGACCGACGGTTTCTATGCAAATCAGGTTATAGAACTGATAAACCGCAACACAAAGAAAGAGCGCATACAGATAGGACGCATTGACCTGATGCAGAATTTCTCATTCTTTGAAGTGGCGGAACAGCAGGCCAATATCGTTATTAAAGCTCTTAACAAAGTTGTTTTAAAAGGCAAGAGGATTATAGTGGAAGTAGCCGGAGAAAACAACGGCAAAAGTAACAAGAGCGGCAAGAAACGCAATTCTGATTCTTCAAAAGAAAAAGCATTAAAGGAAACTCCTGCAAAAGAAAAGAAGGCTTCAAAGAAAGACAAGCCAAGCCGCGAGGAACGCGGATATACTTCAGCTCGCGGACCTAAGCACAAGGACGACTGGAAACAGTTCTTCGTGCATGACAACAACTCTTCGTATCCGGGATTTGATGATGCCGGAATGGGGAAAAAGAAGAGAAAGAAAAAATAAATGGTAGTGTAAAATAAGCTGTATCACGCATTATTTTTCTCTATAAAACTCATCGGTCGGGGAAAGACAATCGACAAGGAGCGGCCCCGTACCGACGAGTATAAAACTACAATAATTTAAATCGCTCTCCACCAAGCTTTATGGCTAATTGTTGTGAGATTATAGCCCAGTTAGCCAATGACACAGTCCACTTCTTCCGTATATTGCGGTATGCAAGATAAACCAGTTTTTCAAGGGCTATATCCGGTCCAGCCTTGCAACAATGATGAAGTTTACACTTATTCTACAGTCTTTCCAATCATCCGGAAAGGATTGAAGAACTCTTTTGGACGTTAGTCAGAAAGAAGATTATAAACTGTCTATTTTTTAAATAGAGGTATGAAACAGCAAAATAAAACTCGACCATTGAAATACAATGGCCGAGCAATATTCTTTTATATTCAATCGATTTTATCGGACAACAATAAATGATTATACATATTCATCACCAAACTTCATTTCCACATCATTCACAAACTTGCGTATGGAGTTCTGATCATCCTTCTTACATATCAGAAGTACATTATCATGTTCGGCTACCAGATATCCCTGTAATCCCTCGGCTACCACCAACTTACCTTTAGGCATGTGAATTATATTCTCACTGCAATCATATAATATTGAGTTGCTGTTTAATATTACATTGCTGTTGGTATCCTTAGGTGACGCATCATATAAAGACTGCCATGTACCGACATCGGCCCATCCGGAATCACACATCTGGACATAAACATTATCAGCCTTCTCCATTATACTATAATCTATTGAGATATTTGGACAAGCCGAAAAGTCAGGAGCATCGCACTCAAGGCGTGGACATACCTCAGCCATATTCTCATGGAAAGCATTCATGATAGTAGTGACATGCCAAATGAATATTCCTGAGTTCCAATAGAATTCGTTTCCTTCTACAAACACCTTTGCAAACTCCAGAGCCGGTTTCTCTATAAAAGTCTTGACCTTACAGAAATCACCTTCCCTCTCCTCTTCATCAATCTGAATGTATCCATAACCCGTTTCAGGTCTTGTAGGCTTGATTCCTACATTTACAAGCTTGCCTGATGATGAAGCAAAATCAAGACCTTTGAGAATTGAAGTGCGGAACTTATCTATATTAAGAATCAGCTGATCCGATGGCATAACTACGATAGTGGCATCCGGATTTACTTTCTGTATCAAATATGATGCATATGCAAGTGCGGGAGCCGTATTTCGCCTTTCTTCTTCTATTATAATCTGTCGGTCCTCAATCTCAGGAAGAATACTCTTCACTATATCCTTATAATCAATATATGTAGTGATGTATATATTCTCCGACGGAACAAGTCCCTTACACCTGTCGAATGTTATGCGCAAGAGAGTTTCGCCTGTACCGAAGAAATCAAGAAACTGTTTTGGCAACTGTTTCCTACTATAAGGCCAGAATCTTCGACCCATTCCACCTGCCATAATTATGCAGTAGTAGTTATTGTTCATGATAATATAGTTTGTGTTATTTTTACTATGCTAATATAAGGATTATTTTATAAAACCGGAGTTTAATTGTTTCTAAATAGTGTTAGACATAAAAAATATTGCATTTTTTCTTCTAAATCTATTGCAGATATGAAAATTATGTTTACCTTTGCAACGCAAAAGAAAAACAGACAAGCCCAGATGGCGGAATCGGTAGACGCGCTGGTCTCAAACACCAGTGGAGTAACATCCATCCCGGTTCGACCCCGGGTCTGGGTACTGAATAAAAGGCTAAGTAATGAATTGTCAATTACTTAGCCTTTTTGCTTCTCTGATTTTTCCCCACATTTTCCCCACATGCGCTTTTGTTGGTGCTTTTTTCGTAATATAATCTGGTATTAAATAAGGAAAATATGTAATTTTGCATATAGCTACAATTATCATTTAATTTATGAGTAATCTGACAAAGGAACAGAGGCATAGAAATATGCAAGCAAACAAGTCTAAAGGGACATCAATAGAGATATTGTTTGGGAAACTTCTTTGGAATGCAGGTGTTAGATATCATAAAAATGATAAAAACATATTTGGCAAGCCTGATTTTTCCATTGGAGAACATAAAATTGCGATTTTTTGTGATGGGGATTTTTGGCATGGTAAAGATTGGTTGGTTCATAAAAATGACCATAAATCGAATTGTGAGTTTTGGTACAAAAAGATAGAACGAAACATTCAAAGGGATAATGAAGTAAATGATTATCTTATAAAGAATGGCTGGAAAGTTTTCCGTTTTTGGGAAAGTGAACTTAAGAGCCAACCTGATAAGTGTTTGAATGAAATTTTAAGTTATATGAACAATATAAAAAAAGAAAACTGTATATTGATGAAAGGACTATTTGGAAATTCGAAATTGGCAGTACAGATGTTTGGCCCTCATTCTCTGAATGAGGACGGAACAATTATGCCGTTTGATATGCAAATAGCCATAATATCACATTTCTTACACAATAAAGGTTCTAAGTTCGATTCCCCTTTTAGGCAAAAAGCTAAAGGTTTAATTGAGGACTTTACAGAAAAACGAAGTGGCTTAGAGAATGATACTGATTCTTGTGTTTCAGAGGACAGCATACAATATTCTTTGTTTCCAGAACTATTTTCAGTTCCTTTTTTACCTGATGAAAACCCCAAATTCACATTCATTGATTTGTTCGCTGGAATTGGAGGATTTAGAATGGCCATGCAAAATTTGGGAGGTAAATGTGTTTTTTCTTCCGAGTGGGATTCTCAAGCCCAAAAAACTTATTTTTTGAACTATGGAGAAGTTCCGTTTGGGGATATAACAAGTGAGGTGACAAAGTCATTCATACCAGATGATTTTGATGTATTATGTGCTGGATTCCCATGTCAAGCATTTTCTTTGGCAGGTAAGCGTCTTGGGTTTGAAGAAACAAGAGGAACATTGTTTTTCGACGTTGCCGAGATTCTTCGCAGAAAAAGACCAAAAGCTTTCTTCTTAGAAAATGTAAAAGGTCTTCTCATTCATGACAAAGGAAAAACAATTCAGACTATTTTGAAAGTACTTCGGGAAGATTTGGACTATTATGTTCCTGAACCACAAATAGTAAATGCTATGAACTTTGGAGTTCCGCAACATAGGGAAAGAGTTTATATTGTAGGATTCCGTAAAGACCAGAATGTAGAAGAATTTACATATCCACAACCTACAGATACATCAAAAACTTTTGCTGATGTAAAAGAAAAAGAAGTTGTTTCTGCAAAATATTATTTGTCAACACAATATATCAAAACCTTAGTGGCTCATAAAGAAAGACATGAAGCCAAAGGTAATGGATTCGGATATGAGATAATACCAGATAATGGTGTGGCAAATGCAATTGTTGTTGGAGGAATGGGAAGAGAAAGAAATCTGGTTATTGATAATCGTCTTACAGATTTTACTCCGGTTACGAAAATTAAAGGGGAGGTTAATCGTGAAGGATTACGTCGAATGACTCCACGTGAATGGGCAAGATTGCAAGGCTTTCCTGATACTTTTATTATTGAGGTTGCTGATGCATCTGCGTATAAACAATTTGGTAATTCTGTTGCGGTTCCTGCTATTCAAGCAACTGCGCAAGAAATCATTAAAAGAATAGACCTTTCTAAATCAAAGCAATATGGCTATAACAGGAAATAAAGGAGAATGGAGTGAAATATATACTCTGCTAAAATTATTAGGAGAAGGTAAGGTATATGCAGGCGATCAAAATTTAAATAGAATACAAAACCTGTTTTATCCAATAATAATGATTCTCCGTCAAGAAAAAGAGGGTAATTATAATTACAAGATACTTGATAAGGACGTGGTTATTCAGACTCCAGAAAATGAAGAGTTACTTAGGATTCCAGCATCTGTATTTCTTGATGAATCTGAAAAGTTACTCAGTGCCATAAATTCAGGAAATGGAGCTTTTCCTGTAGTGGAAACTGAAAAGTTTATGCATAGAATAAAGTGTCATTCATTAAAAGCGAAATCGTCAGATAAAACAGATATTCGTATAATTCTCCATGACAGGCGTACTAAGCTCAATTCTGAAATGGGATTCAGTATTAAGTCTCAACTTGGTGGTGATTCAACTTTGATAAACGCAAGCAAAGCCACGAACTTTACTTTTAAAATTGAAGGCTCACGGTTAACAGACAGAGAAATAGCACAAATCAATGGCATTTCAACTAAAAATAAAGTTTCTGACAGGTATAATGCAATAAAAAAGCATGGAGGTAAACTTATATTTGATTCTATTGATAACCACACATTTAGAAATAATCTAATAATGCTCGACAGTAATCTTCCAGCTGTCATTGCCTATTTGTTAACAAATCGTTTGGAGACAGGAGAAACAGGATTGAAGGAACTTTCCATAACACTGGGAAAAGACAATCCATTAAAATTTGAAACTGATAATCCGACTGTTTTTTACGAATATAAAATAAAGAATCTATTGACTTCTGCGGCATTGGGTATGATGCCTGCAAAAGTTTGGAATGGTCAATATGATGCAAATGGAGGCTATTTGGTTGTTAAGAAAGATGGTGAAATTTTATGTTATCATTTCTATGATAGAAACCGTTTTGAAGAATATTTGTTTACAAATGCTTATCTGGAACGCTCAAGCACAACCAGACATGAATATGCTTTAATTGTAAAAGGGAATGATGGGGCGCTTTATTTTAAGCTGAATTTTCAAGTGAGATTAAAATAATTATTATATGGAATCACAGTTAGAAAACAATTTAAAATCATTACTTAATTCAAAATTAGAAGCATTAGAACAATATCTTAATGCGGATGTTTTGGTATACTATGGCCCTATTGGAAATCTGAATGAAAACGTATTTCTGAAAATTGTTGAAGAGCTTGTACAAAGTGATAAACATCATGACACATTGTATATAATATTAACTACAACAGGCGGAAGTGCAATAACAGTAGAACGTTATGTTAATATTATAAGATATCACTATTCGGAAGTCAACTTTATCGTTCCTGATTATGCTTATAGTGCAGGCACAATTTTTTGTATGAGTGGAGACAATATCTATATGGATTACTTTTCTGTTTTAGGTCCGATAGACCCTCAAGTTCAAAATAAAGAAGGAAAATGGGTTGCCGCATTAGGTTATTTGGACAAGGTGAATGAGTATATTGAAAAAGCAAAGAACGGTAATCTAACTAATGTAGAGTTTTCTATATTAAAAGACTTTGATTTGGCAGAACTTAGGAGTTTTGAGCAGGCAAGAGATTTAACAATAGATTTGTTAAAGAAATGGCTCGTGAAATATAAATTTAAGAATTGGACTAAACATCATGATGATAGCGATGTAACTCTTGAAGAAAAGCAGAACCGAGCAACTGAAATAGCCGAACATTTATCTGATAATAACGACTGGAAAGCTCATGGTAGACCAATTAATATAGAAGCATTAAAGGAACTTAAGCTAAAAATAGAAGATTATAGCAAAAACGCAGACTTGAGAGCTAAAATAAGAGATTATTATGAAACTATGTCAGACTATATTCGGCTTAAAGGTTTTCCAATATTTATTCACGATAGAATCTTTTTATAAAAATGAATGAATTATCAGAATTGAACGAAATTATAGTGAAAAATGCGAATTTAGAAGATGCTTTCGTAAAAGAGGCTTTAGAGCGTATAAAATCATATGAAACCTTTAAAAAGCAATTTAATCAAGATGATTTAGGCCCTAAAAGAATAACATTATATACAGAAGATATTCCTTATTATAAATATTTAGCAAATGTTGAAGGTTAAATAATGGAGTGGAATTTTTACCCGTAAGGATAATCTCAATTATCAAAAGACACCAGTAGAGAAATCCTACTGGTGTCTTTTTTCAACTTATTTTTATTATAATTTGAATCCTCTGTTTTTCCTTTCTTCCTGTTGTGGTTGTATTGTGCCATATCATGCCATTGGCGATGCTTTTTCTGATAATGAACTTGACCATGCCGGAAACAAGCCATTTGTATAAGGTGGGAATATCCTTTCTTTTGGTCAGTTCCTCACCCTGTTCCACCATGCATTCATAGCTTCGTCCATAATAGAGCCATGCAAGCATGGCAGAAACAATGCTTCTCGCTACTCCAGTGATTTGGGTTAATTGTCAGCTCACTGGCAGCTTTAATGTCCTTTTTACCATCTCTTAATCAGAAATAGATTGTAGCTACACTATTGGTGTCGTTTTTACTTGCGGATTTTCGGATAAAGGCTGTTGCTTTCATAATCGGGATTTTTAGTAACGGTACAAATATATAAATTGTTCCCAATCATCCCGAATTTATTTCAATCCGATTAAATAGAATTAACTAAGTGCATGTTTGTAATACATTGACTATTAGTGTATAACGCTTTGTTTTTCTTCAATTTTCTATTTAATAGGATTGTTCCCAATTTATATATTTCAAATGCGAGTCTGGGTACGAAAAAGAAGTTGAGTATTCAACTTCTTTTTTTTATATCATATATCAAAAAAGTCACCTTATTTTGTATCTATTGACACATATTTACTTACATTTGTGGAATAAACTCCAAAAAACACATTTATGAACAATATAATAAAGTCGGTAAATCTGATTTATTATTCACCTACAGGCACATCAAGAAAAATTGTACGTGCCATTGGTGACGGATTAAAGGTAAATGACCTTACCGAATCGGACATAACTTTCAAGAACAACGAAATCAACGTTTTTCAAGAAAACTCACTGACAGTATTCGTTGCTCCTGTCTATGGCGGACGCATTCCACCTCAGTTCTTCGAACGTCTGGGAGAAATAAACGGGAATGGTGCTATGTGCGTAGTAGTTGTGGTATATGGAAACAGACACTACGATGATGCCCTGCTTGAACTTAAGAACGAAGTCTTAAAAAGAGGGTTCCAGCCTATAGCGGCAGCTACGTTCATAGGCGAACACAGTTTCAGCAGAAAAAATATGCCTGTTGCCGCAGGAAGACCTGACTATTATGACATTGGTATGGCCGAACATTTCGGAAAAGAGGTTATAGACAAAATAAACACTGTTGCCAATCCGGGAGAGCTGTATGTTCCAGGGAATTTACCATACAAAGAGATAAAACCTAAACAGCCCGTTGCGCCACAGAGCACAGATGCATGCTGCTCATGCGGACTATGTATTCCTGCATGTCCTACTCATGCAATATCTATGGACGATGAAAACAATATAATTACAGATATCGATACCTGTACACTATGCTGTGCCTGCGTAAAAATATGTCCTAATGGAGCAAGAATATTCGATACTCCATTTACAAAATTTCTTTATGAAAATTTCAGCGAAAGAAAAAATCCTGAAATCTACTTCTGACAAACCCGAAATAACCAATTTTAAAACGCTTCGTCATTTGATTCAAAACGCTTCGTCGTTTTGACTTAAACGACGAAGCGTTTTTTTCGGATATAGAAAACGAGCCGTACCCACATTGTGAATACGGCCCGTTTTGCTTGAATTTCCGTGCAGCAAGTAATAATTACTTACGCAAGCCAAGCTCTTTAACGATAGCACGATATCTTTCGATGTCGCGATCCTTAAGGTAGTTAAGTAAAGCACGACGCTTACCTACCAAAGTTGTAAGAGCTCTTTCAGTACTATAATCTTTTCTGTTGAGCTTCATGTGCTCAGTCAGGCGAGAAATACGGTATGAAAACAATGCAATCTGAGATTCTGCTGATCCAGTATCAGTGTTAGACTTTCCGTACTTTTCAAAGATTTCTTGTTTTTTAGCTGCGTCTAAATACATAATTTTGACTGTTTTTAAAATGTATAAATTTGATTTGCGGGTGCAAAGATACTAACAATCTTTATATTAGACAAAATTTCATGGACTTTTTTTTAAATATAACAGATATCAATCTCTATAAACATGTTATCAACGAAATACTCTCCAATCGCATCTTTTGCGAACATAGACATTGAGGGTATTTCCCACAACTTATCGTTCAAACATCCATTCGTCCACTTTCAACTCGCTACCCTTGAAAATAAAATATAGGTCGTGCGTAGAACTAGGAACATTAACATCTAGTTTGTCCGAAACAGTAGCCAGATCTGAAGAACGAAAAGCCACTGAAGACAGTAACGGTCCATCAGGTTTATCCAGATGTACTTCCAACTTACCGTAACCGCTTGCTTTTGCATAGAAAGCAACAGGATTTCCTGAGAAGAATACACCTCTGACTACCCACATAGATTTATCTGCACCAGAACCTGTTACCAACATATTACCGGGTTCGTCCGTCTGTTTAAAATTCACGTTCAATGTGGCAGCAACGGTCTCAGCCTGCTGGTGAATAAACGGATTGACAGGCTTAATCTGGTCTACTCCCTTCATTGTTCCCTCACCCATATGCAATTTCAGAGGCTGTTCATCTACCTGTACTTTGTTAACACACAGGCTACGGAAACCACCATTCGTACCTTTGAATTCTTGAAGAGAAAGATTGTGGTAGAACAAGTAATAATCGCCTTTATATTTATGTAGATGTGTATGGTTGTTGCTGGCACCCATACCGTAATCCATCGGATTCTTGAAGTAATTATCCTCGTATTTCCAACTACTTCTATCCAAAGGTGTATGGCTGGTCATGTAAGACATGCAACAAATACTCGGACGATCCTTCCCTTCATAAGGCCATTCCTTACGTTCTTTCCAACTAGTATTATATGTATACACCAACGTACCATTGATAAAGTTCAATTCGTTGGCTTCAAAATGGTAAGGAGCGTCCAGTTCTACGAGTTCACTATCCAAACTCATTAGGTCTTTACCTAGACGAACAATACGTGCATTACCCGGTTGGAATTCTGTTCGTGGTTCTCCGGCACCGAAAGCTAACCAACCGGTACCTTCATTATCAATCACCACACCAGGATCGAAAGGCGCTTCACAATCGCCCAGTCCCTGCGTAAAAGGACTTATGAGCGCCTTTCCCAATGGATCGGTCCACGGACCTACTGGTGAAGTGGATGTCAGCATACCCACCCCCGCACCACTATTCGAGTAATAGAGATAGAAATGCGTTTTTCCGTCCTCTTCCAAACGTGATACGATAGAAGGAGCCCACGAAGCAATTCCCCACGGCGAAAGTGACTTGACATCAATGATGCCATGATATGTCCAGTTTACCATATCATCTGTAGACATCATGACTAGTGAATGGATATATTCATAAGTATTTTTTCCATTCTTACCTACTGCCTCTAGTTGTTGACTATCGTTAGTTCCATATACATAGAGACGACCATTGTATTCAACGGAAGTAGGATCAGCCACAAATATAAAATCGAGCAACGGATTAGCCTGCCCTGTATAAAATTTAGGTGATTCATTGCGCAAGGTACCGCTATAGGCCCAAGCTGGAATCAAGATCACTCCAAAAGCAACTAGTAGAGCGGTCCATAGTTTTTTTATTGTTTTCATTTATTTTCCTATTAAAATGTAAAAAAACGGTAGCCGACTTTATCAAGATACTTTAACGTACAACCTCTGCCAGCTCCGATTCTTTATTCATAATCAATATTTCAGTCCTTTGTATGAATGCGGCAACAGTGTCAGACTAAACACAGTTTCGGTATAAGGTTGTCCTTTCATGGTCCAACGACATTCCTGTTTTACTAGGGGAGCAAAGGTATTACCTGTTTCAAGGTCTTCAAGAGTCGATACTGACCCCTTCACAACAATACGGATGTCAACCGGTTTGTCGTTGAAGTTCTCGACCACCAACGTACGATTGTCATAAAGGAAAAGTCCCACTTTAGACGGACCTTCCAATCGCACATCTAGATCTTTGCACATTATACGACGCAATTCGTTCAACGCTCCGGCCGGATAGTCATAAAGATTACCCATGTCATCGGGCACAGTAAACACATAGAGGTTGCCTCTAGCATAAGGGGCACGCAACAGAATAGGATAACCAGACACGCCACCTTTCAAAGGACGTCCAGCACTTACAACCTCCCAAGCATCGTTAGTATAATAACGTACTTGCGGGATAAGCAAGTCGCGCGAAGCCTGTCCATAACGACCAAAGTCACAAACCAAAGCCTTTAAATCATCGCACCGCAACTCGGCAATTTCGGCAATACGTTCAGGAATGGCCTTAAAAAATCCACTGGTAATGATCACGTCATGTCCAGATTGCAACTGAGCCTTAATCTTATCAATTATTTCAGCATCAGTTGCCGCCTGTGCCGTAAGAAGTAGCATTTGTTGATCTTCGGGGAAAGATGGATAAATATCCATCGGGAACCCAATCATTCCCAAATAGTTGGGCAAAAAATCATCGCCCGCAGCATGGAAAGGCTTATAAGACTTTATACCAACAGGATTACCTAATTTACCAACCAAACGGTCGGTCTGCTTCAACACTACACCAGAGATACGGGCCATTGTTGTAGGCTTTACTTCTCGCCCGTCTTTAAGACGGATGGGAGCTGCCATTTCATCATAATTGAAGCTAGTACCCATTCCCTGCCACGATGTACGCTGTTCAGAACAAAACTTGACACCCAACAACTGATGATAAGCAAAAAGAATAATTTCAGGAGTCTTGCTTAACATCGTCAGGTGAAGCTGCTCAGCATAACGGTCCATACCCATCTCCAATCCGCCGGCATCAACCCAACCACCACCATTATAACCTGGACGCAGATTGTGGAAGTAGCGAACTATGTTATAACTGAGATAATTCTGTAAGTGCTGGTTTCCGGCCGGATCTCGAGTCTCAGTACCTGTCCACACACCGTCAAAGAGTTGCGGACCTTCCTTGAGATCAAAGCCCAATCCCTGAAAATGGTCGTACCAATTAGGGTATTTGATTATAACTTTTACTTTGGGATTGACTTTCTTAGCAGGCCCCAGCACTAAGTTACGACCTGCTTCAGTCATCAGTTTAAGACGATAGTCAGTCCAGCTCTGTTTACCTTTAGCTTTAATTTCGTAATCAGACTTACAACTGGTAAAGAAAAAATCGTCCAAAATGAACTCATCGAAATGCCGAGCTGTATGTTCAGCAATATGTTGCACCATCTTGCGATGCTCGGGATTGGAGTAGCAAAAAGTTTCGAAGCTATTCGATTCATCGATAGTATAGGTTATACCACCAGCAATCTCAATACCTCTCTCTTGGAAGAATTTTTTAGCTTGTTCCAGAGTGGCATCGTCTACCAACAACAAATCACGATGCGTTTCCAGATAAATTTTATCAACTTCCAGCTGTTGTGAGATAACGGTCCAGGTAGAATCAAGCCAATGGATGTCTTTCATCTTATCCACCTCGTAGGCACGAACGTATATAGAGACCTTGAAATTTTCATAAGCCTTGGCATATAAAGCCATGTGACCTAGTAAACAAAATAAAAGAGAGACGAAGCAGGCTTTTCTTATAAAATGTATTCGGTTCATAAGTAGTGTTCTTAAAAGTATAAATCCCCCTGCTTGTAACAATAGGCAAAAGGGGGTTTAAAAATACCGATTTTTATTTCAATTACTTATTCAGAATTTTATTAGCTGTCAAAGCCATATAGGTAAACCAAGTTGCATGTCCACCGAGGCAATATTCGCCTTCCTGCCACAAGAAAGGGAAATGTAGTAATTCCGGCAGGTCAGGACTGATGAGATTGGTACCTGGTGACACTCCACCCGGAATGTACGACCAATCTGCACGATTAACACCGTAGGCGGCCTTCATAGTCTCGGCACCTACACCTGTAACAAATGATGCCTGATTGCGACCTGGATGCATACCTAGCAGATATTGCATGGCGTTAAAAATGTAGTCAGGTTCAAACATATCAGGATAAGCGGCATACAAATAGCAGTAGTTATAACCCAGATGTTGTGGTTCCCACGAACCCGATGAGGTGTTTCCACGGTCGTGAGGAACGCCATAAGGCGTTTTGGCTGCATATTCACTATACATTTTTTGCAATATAGGAAGCGCATTGCGGATGGCTTTACTGAAACTCTTGTTGGCCACAGCCTGATCGAAACGTCCGATGAACCAGCCTGTCTGACGGATGTTTTTACAGATAAACTCCTGTTGGTCGAGTACAAAATCACGGTACTCTTTTTCCTTTGTAGCCAGATAAAGTTCGACGGCAGCATGTATCTTTGCAGTCATCACCCAACTACCCTCACAGCGGGTAGTAGAAAAAAGTTGACAGGCAATGTCCAAACAGTCGTTGCTAAGTGATTCATTATATCCCTTCAAAGCACGTGAAATACCGGCCAACCAGGCAGCAACCTGAAGCTCACGTCCTGGATTATCTTCAGTAAACACCCAACGATCGTCAGCTGTTCCACTTACGTGATCGGTGTGTGCAGAAGCATCACCCAAGTGTACATACTGACGCACAGTAGGACACAAAATGCCGCGATACAAACGTCCCAAAGCCTTCCAACCGGCAACTACGGTTAGAGCACCATTTTCAACCTGTTGTAGGAAATCATTCTTTCCGTCGGGCTGGTGGATTTCTACAATCTTTTTGTCGAAATCTATACTTGTCTCATCCCAGTAAGCGCCCAAATTTTCACAGGCCATAGCCAAAATGTAGGCCTCACCGGCCTGTGATTCAATACGCAGGTCATAATCGCCAGCATCATGCCAACCTCCCACATTCAGTCCCGGCACAGGTTCACCCGGCTGGTATTTACACAATGTTGAAGGACCTTGCACATAACCATCGATATGGTTAATATCTGTTTTAGCCATGAGGGCATCATCATGGTGGCAGAAATCGTGCCATACACGATATTTGTCATTAACACGCATGTGACACATCTGTACAGGAAGAAAATATTCAATTTCAGCCTGCCATACACCATGATCCCAAACGTTTTTAGCTATGCGGAATACTGGTGAAGCAGCCTCACCGTACATCACTTGATAAAGCCCCTCTTCCTTCACTTCCGAAAAGTCGAACTGCAAATAATGGTAACGCAAGAAATTTCCCCAGTCTTTAGCATCCTGTTGCTTCACCATAGTGCGACCGTCGGCCGTAATGCGATATAGCGCAGGCTGCAAAAAGTGAGTATCGAGTTGGTCAAGTTCCACCACAGCCACTTTTTTCTGATCAGGATGATAGCCCACCTGTGATGTCTGTACCACTGGAGCATAACGCCAGTCTTTGTCAACAGCAGGACGGATAATCCACTTTACGGCACCGGCTTTAGTACCGACAGGAAACTCTGTACGCAATACAAACCAGCCATTATTATGGTTAATACGGCCGTCGTACAATTTCAGTTCACCTTGTGGACTTTCAATAGTAATCTTGCCTAAATTGTCATGCGGGTTAAGTACAAACTTGTGTCCTGTAGCCAACGGAGCAGACACAATGTCATCAGCAATCATAGGATTATAAGTCTTTCGATCGAGTAGCAACTGATCAACACAAGCTTTTCCCTTCGGATTAAAATTGCCAATGTGCTCTGTGTTTGAAGTCTGCTTCATGGTAGGGCCTAACGGCTGATGTGGAAACAAGCCAGTCTGTTCGTCCATTATCCATGGTTTTCCCAAAAGGGTTGACGGAACAAGTTCTAAATTGAAGCCAAGCTTGCCTGCAAAACGCTCGGGAACTGGCTGGTCTAGATCGACAGTAAGTACTAAGTGGTCATCTTCACCCTTTACTTTGATAGTATAATTGAATACAAAATCAGGATAAAGCATCGGATTAAAGCCTGCCATATGTTTGGTCGAATCGGGGTAACTTAAGGTCACACGAATTTCATTAGCTACCTCATCTACCACACGACTACGCAGCTTAGGTAATGCCTGCCACTGACCTTGCGACACCTCAAAACGTACATCACCTCCGGCAGCCCGGCGGTTACCATTGGTAACAAGAGTCACACCACCCTGGTGTCCTTCAGGATACACATCGCTAAAGACCATAACATTAGCCCCAGCATTTTCAAAATAGCCGTAGGAGTTCAACTTGAAGTCTTGCGCCTCCAATCCGGTTGCGAACAGCAAAGCTGTCGCAAAAGATAATAATTGTTTCTTCATAAGCAGTCATCTATGCGTTGTTAACAAAATATTAATGTATATTGGCGAAGCGACATCCCAACCTTACTGTATGATAAGGACATCGCCACATGCTCACTTTAGGAGCGTTGATCTGTGGCTGTCCATCCAACCAGTCGCTGAACCACTCACCGTATTCATGATCTATCAGATTGTTTTTTACAAATGTCCATACCGTACTAGCATATTGCAGATATCGTTCGTCACCACTAATTTGCCAAGCATTCAAACAAGCCAACATAGTTTCGGCCTGTCCCCACCACGAACAGTGACGTGCGGTTTTTCCACCTTTACATTCGTAAAGCATGCAACCTTCAGGAGCCATACCCTGTGCCAAACAGGTATCGGTCACATCAAGGGCTATACGTTCAGCACGCTCCACAAGTCCGGCATCGCCCAATGTACGTGCAGCTTCGCAAAGCAACCAACCAGTTTCTACATCGTGACCGTATGAGTCCATATCCACTAAACTATTCCAAGCATCGTCGAAGAAAAGGTTAAAATGCTTACGTGTAGGATCGTATATACGGTCCATAAACAGACGTGTACAGAACTCTAGCCGTTTGCGTAGTCCCTCGTCTTGCCAGCACCTATATAGTAACGTGTAAGCTTCTAATACATGCAAGTGAGCATTCATGGTTTTTGGAGCATTGTTATCGTAATTATCCAATCTTTTCCAATCTTTAGTAAAAGCCTCTATATAACCATCATATTGCAAATCACGTCCTTTTATCTCCAACGTGTGGTATAGATCGATAGCGGCATCCAAACTTTCGTGATTTCCGGTTGCCAAGTAATGTTCGGCCAAACCATAAATGCCATAAGTCATGGCATAAGTATATTTGAAAGAGTTAACTACCGTTCCGTCAGGAGCTACCAGCCAATAAACACCGCCATTGGTACGGTCAATAAATGTATCAAGAAAGTAACGTTGTGCTTGATCAGCCAGTCGAAAATAAGTTTCATTACCAAAAGTTCTGGCAGCTGCAGCAAAACTCCATAGAATACGTGAATTGAGCACACCACCTCGAGGAGCGTCAGATAAAGGCGTACCATCGCGCATTACAGTACCATAGAACGAGCCATCCGGAGATGGTGCATAGTTGCTCCAAAATGGCAGAACGTTATTACGTACTTCTTCAGTAACCTCAGCACAAAGAACGGCAGTTGGATTATCCTGCGACGAACGACAGGCACACAAAAAAAACACGTTAGAAGAAAGAAGATTATATGTTTCATACCTATTAAATGTTTACGGTTACTTTATCCATTTAAGAATAAAGAAATTGGTTCATTGTGATATAGAACAGGCTGCATCCCCAGTATAATTCGGAATGTCCCGGAAATGCAGCCCGTTGTTCTATGGTTAAAGCTATTCCCGTGTCCTAATGCACGGGTAAGCAAATTCATCAATAACCTGGATTCTGGTTAGCTTGTCCAATAGCCGAATTTGTAAGAATCTCATTTGTAGGTATAGGGAATAATTTCTGGTAATCTTGGAACTCGAAATAGCGGAATGAATCACCCGTCTCCAAACATTCCTCAACAGACGAATTTGCAGCTGTATGTGGATATTCACAACGGAACCACTCATCGCACATGTCCATACGACAAAGATCGTGATATAGTGAGAACTCGGCATTCAGTTCATGACGGCGTTCAATAATAAGTGCCACCTTCCATACATCAGCTGTGTATCCCTTGTCAGACTTATACTGAGTATAGTAAGTCTCTGCATCTGGTACTTTCACCGTCGTAGTATTGAGCGTACCTTCTGGCCAATAATCAACAGTTGTTCCTGGCTCTAAATTACCCCATGCACGATTACGAATCTTACGAATCATCTCCCATCCTGTAGTAGCATCGCCAGTCTCAAAGCAACATTCTGCATAATCAAGCATCACACCCGCAAAACGTTTAAAAGTAAGTGAAATAGGACAATATACATAATTATCTTGTCCAGGAACCTTACGCCAATATTTCAATGAATATACCTGTGGCATATTTTCAGAACCTTGGAAAAGTCCCTCGTAACCAGCATGTATACCCAATTTCTCACCAGTGAAAGGATTAGTTTCACCCAATGCTACAATAGAGTACTGGCGACGCTTGTCACCTTCTTCGAACGAACGGGCAAATTCCCATGAGAGACACATAGAGCCCCATCCCTGATACTCAGGAGAAGCACACATATAACCGTACCATAACATGGCGTCGGACGATGCGTTAGCACCCCAGCCCATGTAGTCCTGAGCATGATACATCACCTCAAACACAGACTCCTTAGTCCAATGTACATCCCAATTGTGCAAATTACCGTAGCAAGGTTCCAGTTCATAAGGACCGTCGTTTACAATATCTCCCAGTTCACTCTTAGCAGCCTCGAAGTTTTTCATCCACATGTAGAGTTCAGCCAAGTAAGCTTTACAGAATCCCTTTGTAATACGACCGTACTGATTATTAAGCGGTGTCCAGTCCAGGTTATCACGACCAAACTTAAGGTCTTCTTCGATAACAGAATATACTTCTTCTATAGTTTCAGCACGAGGTTTGCTCGGCGAAGTGCTGTAAGTTTCGCCAGTAAGCAACATTGGCACACGGCCAAAAAGTTTAGCCAGATACAGGTAGTTAAAACCACGAATAGCTCTAGCTTCGGCCTCATAAACAGTTTTCAAAGCAAGATTTGCAAAGATCTTATCATCGGCTTCTGACAATGTAGCCAAAAAACGATTTACACGGTCAATGGCACGATAACTCATACGCCATGCTGTTTCCAACGAACCTTTATCAGCTTTCCAAGCATGACGTTGCCATTCAGCATCCCAACCAGATGCCTGACAATCCATAGTAGAATGATTTGCTGCAAAAATTTGTGGTTTGAGGCCCCATGTTGCATCATCACCAGCAGTACTAGTAGCATCGGTATAAAATGTATCGTACAAACCATTTAAACCGGAAAGTACATTTTCTTCACTTTGGATAATATAATCTTCAGGAAGAATATCATAATGTTCTACTTCAAGGAAATCGCCGCATGAAGTAGCAGTGCCCATCAGTAGAGAAGCCGCGAGCAAACTATATAGATACTTTTTCATAATCGGTAATGTTATTATAGTTAGAATTGTACACTAAGACCAAAGTTAACAGACATCGGGAACGGATAACGCCCACCATCAAATCCTGAGTAGAGAACATTGGAATCACCAACTTCCGGATCACCCCATTTCTTATAAGAGGAAATAGTAGCAATGTTATCCAAACTCAGGTACACGCGTGCATTCTCCATTTTTACCGGCTTGAGCAAGTTCTTAGGGAAGGTATATCCCAGCTGGATGTTAGAGATCTTCAAGAAGTCGCCTTTCTTGATATAAGCATCTGATACGCGTTTGTTTTGATTGTAGTCAGTCTTCGTAATACGCGGATAAATACCATCAAGATTGTTTTCTGACCATGCATTGTTAATATACTCAGACAATACATTCTGATAACCTCCAGCTACTGTATTAATTGCTGTCAGACGAGCTGCTGAATAAGACAAAATATCCATACCTGCCACACCATACAAATTCATAGAGAAATCAAACGCTTTGTAAGAAGCAGACAAATTCAATCCATAAGTAAATTTAGGATAACCGTTACCTATCACAGTACGATCGGCATCGGTAATTTGCCCATCACCGTTCAAATCAACAAATTTGTAATCTCCCGGCTTAGTAGTATCTTCTTGATATTTTCCTGTAGGTGAAGCTGCATTAAGTGCCTCAATTTCCTCTTTACTCTGGAAAATACCGGCTACTTTCCAACCGTAGTACGAACCCACAGGGTAACCGTTACGTGTAATAGAATGATTATCCCACTGTGCACCTACTTCTGCTGCACTAGCACGTGAGAAAATGGGATCACCGACTTCAATTGCTTCGTTCTTTAAAGTAGAACCGTTAAAGCTGATACCCCAAGTCCAATCACCTACACTCTTGTTCCAAGCAGCGGTAAATTCAAAACCTTTATTGCGAATGTGTCCTGCATTGGTATAAACACTCTGATAACCGGTAGAAGGACGGATCTGACGATAGAGCAACAAGTCTTTGGCATCACGGATAAAATAATCCATTGAGAAAGAGAGCTCGTTATTCAAGAATGAAAAATCAAGACCAATATTCGTCTGTTCATTAGTTTCCCACTTCAGATTGGTATCTATTTCGTTTTGCTGAGCTACACCTGCTGCATTACTAACTCCATTATTCATCAAATAGAACCAATACATTGTATGCGATGAAGAAAACTGGTTAACCGAAAGCGAAGTGGCGTTACCAGCATTACCGGTTTGTCCCCAACCGGCACGCAACTTCAAGTTGCTAAAGATGTTGAGATTCTTAATGAATTCTTCTTCGGACAGACGCCAAGCAATAGAGGCAGATGGGAAGGTACCCCAGCGATTACCAGCACCGAAATTGGAGGAACCGTCGCGACGTACTGTACCGGTAACAATATAACGGTCATTAAGCGAATATGTAAAACGACCAAAATAAGACAGATAACGAGTTTCCAAGCCTAATCCACCATCGGTTTCACGTGTAGAAGGATCATTAGTTAGAGAAATAACTCGAATGTTATCAGCAGGAAAATCGCTGGCACTAGAATTCACCCAAGAACGCTTATAACGGCTTGCAGAGAAACCAGCCATAGCACTGACACGATGATGCTCGTTACTCCAATCATAATTAAGGAAGGATTCAATAGCCAGTTCATTAGTTTGCGACTGATTAATGTAGAACGAGTTTTTAACATCGCGATCTGCATATTTTCGATCATTATAAGGAGTAAACTTATTTGAATCAGATGCATAAAAATTATAGCTAGCAATGTTCTTAAAGGTAAGCCCCTTCATCAAATCTATCTGCAAAGTAGCACTGGTTAATAAACGATTCCAATAGTTTACACCTGTATCTTCACGGGCTGCAGCCACCAAGTTATCAGTACCAGAATTAATATCTCCATTGGAATTAGAATTATAAAAATGCCCCCAACTTCCATCAGGTAAAACAACCGGCATTGAATAAAACTTACCATTTTCCACGTAATCCATAGTAGGAGCAGTCTGTGCATATGTACGCAGATTACCACCACCACGCTTTTCAGCATGCGTGTAAGCCAAATTTGCACCTACATGAATAAAATCTTTCACTTTATGCATAATATTAGCACGTGCATTAACACGGTCAAACTGAGACTCTATAACAATACCCTGATTAGATAAATAACCTAACGAAAGACTAGCCTGAGTGTTTTCACTACCACCAGATACCGATAAATTATAATTCTGACGGAAAGCAGCACGCGACATTTCATCCTGCCAATCAATATTATTCAATTTTCCTATGTATTCTTCGCCGTAAGCCTGGTTCACCAAAGTAATTTGATCATCTTTCACTGCACGTCGAATAGCAGAAGTCCATAAATCCACATCTGCTACATCAAGTTTATTTGCATTGAACTGTACACCAAAATTCGCTGAAAAATCCAATTTAGCTTTTCCCTTATTAGCATTTTTGGTAGTAATCATAATAACACCATTTGCACCACGTGTACCATAAATAGCAGTTGCAGAAGCATCTTTTAGAATTTCAATAGATTCAACATCGCTAGGGTTAAGGAAGTCGATGCTGGTGCCCACCTGCACACCGTCGACTACGTAGAGCGGGTCAGCCGAACCGTTCACCGTAGCGACACCACGGATGCGGATAGAGAAACTACCCTCGGGATCGCCCGAAGAACGGATAACTGATACACCGGCAGCTGCACCCTGCAAACCTTGTCCCAGTGTAACGGGATTGCGTTTCATCATGTCTTCTGTGTTCACCGAAGAAACCGAACCGGTCAAATCGGATTTTTTCATGGTACCGTAGCCTACTACTACTACTTCGTCCAATGCCTCGGCATCTTCTTTCAGCACTATTTTCTGGAGTCCCATGTCGGCCGTTACCTTGATGGTACGTGTCAGGAATCCGATGTAGCTGATTTTCAATGTAGAACCTACGGAGGCCGTAAGGGAGAAGTTACCATCGAGGTCGGTAATCATACCGTTGTTAGTACCCTCCACAATGACGTTGGCACCAATAACGGGCATGCCACTGGAGTCGAGCACTTGGCCTTTCACCGTAACGGTGCTTTGTTGAACCACGGACACACTGGCAAGCGGCAGAACAGCCGTTGCCTGAACGGGAGCAGCGATGGTTAATGTGAGCGATGCGGCTCCCAGCAATTTGACTAAATTTTTCATAAACATTAATTAGTTTAAGTTCAACGATCGCCTCGCCGGCAGACGGCCTGGACCCCCGTCAGAAGGTGTTCTGGCGGCGATTTGGGCGTAACAGGTCAGAAGCGCGGCTCCAACCTGTTGGAAGCACGCTCGCAACAGGTCGGAAGCACGGCTCCGACAGGTTACCGCCGCGCCGCTAACCTAAGGGCACCGGGCGGCTGCCTGCAAAGGCAGTTTTATATCAACAATTATTACTAAAAGAAATGCCTGTTCAGAACGAAACCTTGGTTCCCTCCACTTCGCTTGCCAGGCGGGGCTTACCGTTTGAGCAATCCACTTTGACTGGTTGCAGACGGTTGTCCGAAGGCAGGCAGATAAGTCCTTCAGCATCTTTCTTATCGGCAGTATAGACTTTGAGGGTCAACTTGCTCCAGTCCATCTGGTCAGTACATTGTGCCAGCTTGATGTGAGGCAACACAGCACCGTCGCGCACCAGCATCACGATAGGCAGCTTGCCGGCCTTGATGGTGTGCCATCCGGAACCATATACGTCACCCGTCTGATAATCAATCCACTTGCCGCCGGGCAGGTAGACGGTGCGTTCGGTAATGCCTGTTTCGAGCAACGGAGCCACCAGAATCTGCGAACCGAAGAGGTATTCGTCGTCCACACGCCAGGCTCCCGGATCGTCGGGGAATTCTACAAACAAGGCGCGCAACATGGGCAGACCCTTTTCCGTACAATCCTTAGCCTGTGCATAAACGTAAGGCATCAACTGATATTTCATCTCTGCGCTCTTGCGGAACACATCCTGCACACGCTTGCTGTCGTACAACCAGGGTTCGGTAGGAGGCGCTCCGTGGGCACGTGTATGAGAGGTCAGGAAGCCGAAGGGCAACCAGCGGCAATAGAGTTCCTCGGGTGTAGAGGTTACGAAACCGCCCATGTCGTGGCTCCAGAACGAGAAGCCCGAGAGTCCGAACGACAATCCGGCGTGCAACGTGCCCAGCATGCCCGTGTTGGTGGTGGCGGCGTCGCCTCCCCAGTGCAACGGATAGCGTTGCGAACCGGCCCATGCGGCACGGGCCCACATGATGTTTTCGTTATGCAACTGCTTGGTGATGCCCGAAACGGCCATGTCGTAGCGTACGGGATAGAGGTTGTGCTCGTACCAGCCACTCTTGCCCGAAGCGTAGATGCCGTTGAGCGGGGCAGCTTCGCCAAAGTCCACCTTGATGGCGCTCACACCGATGTTGAGCAGGCCGGCCAGCTTGTCCTGATACCATTTCACGGTTTCGGGGTTGGAGAAGTCGAGGGCCACGTCTTCGTAAGGCAGTTCGCCGTTACCGTTCTTCACATAAAGGTTCTTGTCGATGAGTTCCTGGAAGTATTGGTTCTTGGGCGTGAAGTAAGGAAGTTGCCACAAACATACGCGGAAGCCCTGGTCCTTGAAGTCCTTCAACATCTTCTCGGGGTTGTCGAAACGCTTCTCCGAGAACTTGTAGTCGCATTGCCAGTCCACGTCGAACCAGCCGGTATCAAAGTGTATGACGTCGCACGGATACTTGTTCTTGCGGATGTTGGCAGCCACTTCGTAACCTTCTTTCTCACTGAAGTAGGTGATGCGGCTCATCCAGGTGCCAAACGACCACAGGGGCGGCATACCGGGTTTGCCCACCAGGTCGGTGTATTCGTCCAATATATCTTTGGGCTCGCCGAAGAACACAAACAGATCGAGGTTCTCATCGCCCATGAAGAGTTTGTTCAGTCCGATGTAGGTGGCACCGAAGTCACATGTCACCGGAGCCGAAGTGTGCATAAACATACCGTATCCGCGATTACTCATAAAGAAAGGTATGGGCTTGTACATCTGGTCGGTTTCGGGGCCCTGCGGGTCGGTAACAAACAGATTCACCTTTTGTCCTACTTTATCAAGTCCGGTAGCCGACTCGCCGCAACCGAAAATCATCTCACCGGCAGCCAATGTAAACACCGGATTGATGCGACGGGCATTGTCGCTACCACGTTTGATAAAGCTGAAAGGAGTGTACTTCACCTGGGTGGAGTCAGTATCAATCATCGAAGCCGTCTGGCTCAGCACACGGCCGTTCTTGTCTTTCAGCACAATGCGCCAGGGGTTCTTGTCTATCTGGATGGTACCGTAGGCACTGCTGTATGTGATGCTCTTGTCCGTTTCCTGTGCCTTCCAACTATTATCCGTTCCGGGTTCCTTGGCCAGCATCACCGAGGTCGAAGGCTTGGGTTCGACAGGCGTGGTCAGCATACGGATGCGCACGGTACGCGGTGTAATAAAATCAAGGCTGAACTTCAATTCCGGGTCATTAACGTAAGCCGTTGAAGGGAAATCGAGCATACGCAACTTGCGGGGTTGTGCACAATTGGTGTTGAACGCCTGGCGGGGTTGGAGGTGCATACGCTTCCAGTTTACCAGTCCCTCTCCCGTCTGTACATCGAACGAGGCCAGATGGTCGGCAAAGAACATCGTGTTGCTCAGATCGTAGAAATCGGCACTTACATCTATCGCCTGATTCATCAAATAAGTAGTACCATTGGTCACTTGAGGCTGTGCCCATACACTACCTGTGGCAGTTATCAACAAAGCAGCCACTAAAAATTTTGTCTTCATAATATTAAAATTTTAATTTAAATTTTATGAGTACAAATATAGTAGACAGTTAGCAAAACACAGGGATTGGAATCTTTCCTATAAGGGTAAATTTTGTTTCCACGTACAACTTCCAGCACTTCTTGCACTAATGAGAAACAAAACAAATACCTTTCCGAATCAAAAAGGATCCTTCACATAAAAATTTTACTAACGAGACCTTTTAGATAAAGACAGAATATATTATTCTACAGATTTAAAATACAAATCCACCTAAAAAAATAACAAAATTCAAGTGGATAGTGTAACTATGGTGATATATAGAGGAATGGATAGGAAATAATTAAAAATAAATTTTTATACATTTTGTTCTATGTTATAAAGTTGTTTTTTATACCTTTCATTTTCCAAATATTCAGTCACTAAATGAGACATCTAACTATCGGACACTTTTATTTACAAACTGAAAAATCTATAAAAATAATCTTATCTTAGGATTACATCAATATACTATATAAAGTGAGAATACGCCACAATATAATATACGCATTAGGACATGAATAAAAGGAGTAAATACATGCTTTAATGGAAAAGAATTTAGTTTTCATGAAGAGATTACAAGTAAATTAAAAGTTTTTGTTTACTTTGCAAAAACATACTATTAATAATAGGAAAGAGGAATCAACAGAAAAACCAATGAGTTGATTAGGCTATATTTCCTAAGAGTACGGATTTGGGAGATATAACACAAGAACAGGTAATGCTCATTCATAACATATTGAAATCCTAAGTAAAAAAAGAGTAAATTGTATGACTCCTAAAGAAATGTATAAATTATTAACAACAAAAAATTTGATACTGTTACATAATAAGCTTAGACTCAAAATAGATATAAGCGACACTATGAAAAAACTTTTTTTAATCCTTCTGTGCTGCTTTTGTTCTATGTTAAGCTTTGGGAATGAAGCGTTAGCAACAACAAGTATCATATTCAGGCAACTCTCTACAAATGAAGGACTTTCAAACAATAACGTACGTTGTATCTTACGAGATAACAAAGGATATCTATGGATAGGAACTCAATCTGGACTTAACAAATATGACGGATATACCTTCCAACATTACTATCGCAACAACTCACAACTACCAGATGATGGTATAAGTGAATTATTTGAAGGTCCAGATGGTAATGTATGGGTAAAAAGTGCTAACGGATACAGTATTTACAACTATCAAACTGGAATTTTTGAGAATAACTATAAACAGAAACTTGACAGTCTAGGTATCCTCGGGAAAAACATCCTGCAAGTGGGACACACCACTAATGGAAATGAGTGTTGGGCTTATGACCATTCCAAACTTTATTTGCGTAACCTTATCAATGGTTCCTTAAAAACCATTCCATTAGAACAGACAGATAAAATATCTAATATAATTGTAGGTACACAATACATATATATTATGTATATTGACGCTACTCTGCAAAGAATTAACCGATATGATAACCGAAATGTATTCATTAACATCCCTGACCTATATAAGCAGCAATTCGAAAACCACGATGCTTTTATCTACTCTGACAGAAACGAAAACCTTTGGGCATACACCCTACGAAGTAGCCTACTATTACACTTGGACAACAAGACTTGGAAATGGGAAAGTATCAATCTAGGTAATGATTCTGACATTCAATACAACCGTGTGCAAGGCGTACTAGATCTAGGCAACGGCGATGTATGGATTCTTACAACACACCGTGGACTTTTTATATATAACAAACTGACCAAACAATTCACTAACTTGGTACACGATCCGCTAAAGCCACATACTTTGGCTAGTAATAACCTTAACACTATCTATCAGGATAAGGATGGGACTGTGTGGATTGGCAACTATAAACATGGCATTTCGTATTATAATCCAAATTCTCAGATTATACTCTCGCACCGTTCACTAGAATACGACGATATACTAGCTTTTTGCCAAGATAGTAGCTTCAACAATATCTATTATGGCACAGATGGAAAAGGTATCATACGTGAATCGCTTACAGACGGAAAACGCGAACGAATAGCTACACCCGCAAACATCATCGTATATTTGTCATACGATGCTAAGGGAAGGCTTTGGGCTGGGAGCTACCAGAAAGGATTGCTATGCTACCACAATGGAAGGATCCGCCAGTATACCACTACCAATAGTAAGCTATTGGAAGACAATGTCTATGCGGTGGAAGCCGACCGGAACGGATATATATGGATTGGTACCCTCAAAGGCTTTATCCAACGACTAGATCCAGATACAGACCAGTTTGAAACAATTCTTTACCGTCCAGAAGAATTTACAGTAAGCGATATGTTTTATGATGGCGATCAACATATATATGTAGCTACCCACGAAGGACTAATCGTTATAAACACAGATACACAAGCATATAACATTTACAATGAAGCCGGTCGGTTTAAGGAGAATGACATCAACACCGTATACAAAGACAGTCGCAATCTATTATGGATGGGACACCCTCACGGACTAAGTATTTGGAACCTACAAAATGATTCGGTTACCTTCATTAAACAGAAAGATGGATTACCAGCCAACCTCGTTCGTGCCATTATAGAAGACGAATACGGACAAATGTGGATAGGTAGCGGAAACGGAATCTCACGAATACAACTCAAAGACGATAAGTTTACAATTGTCAATTATTCGGTTTCCGACGGACTTATGTGCAATGATGCCAACGTACATGCCATTATGCGATTAAAAAACGGACACATTCTTGTGGGCACACCACAAGGATATCAAACTATCGTACCGCAAAAAACAACAGATACTCCGTACAACGCTTCTGTCTATCTCACCGGCATCGAACTACAATCGGGAGTTAACCCCAATAAAGTGCTTGGAAGCTATTCGCCCGAATGCATCACACAGTTGGTGTTACCTGAAGAAGAAAACTCCTTTACTTTGTCCCTGTCTGCACTAGATCTCATGGAATCCGATAAGGTTAAATATGCCTACCGAATAGCCGGTCAACGAAACGACAAATGGCTTTATGCTGAAAACAATAAAGTACACCTGTCAATGCTCCAGCCTGGGAACTACCAACTACAATTTAAAGTATGTAATTCGCAAGGTGTGTGGAGTCCAAACATTAAAGAACTGAAAGTAAAGGTCCTACCACCGTGGTATAATACCTGGTGGGCTTATACCACATATGCCCTTCTGGCAACTACCGTAGTTCTACTAATAATACAACACCTTCATATCCGACAAAAAGAGCGCCGCCAGTTACGTGAAGTAGAAGAGGAAAACGAACGCCAACAAAAACTCACTAATATCAAATTACAATTCTTTGCTAATATCAGTCACGAGTTACGTACTCCCCTATCTCTCATAATCAACCCGTTGGAAGAATTTTTCGTAAATCATCCAGAATACCGTACTGGATTATTGGACATAGTGAAACACAACGCCGATTATCTATTAGAGCAGATTAACCAACTGCTTGATTTCCGCAAACTAGACGCCAAGGCCGAAACATTACATTGCTATCACGATAATGTACTTATTCTATTAAGCGAAATCTTCAATTCGTTCAATCCTATCGCCCATAAACGCAACATCGATTACCGTATGAAATGCTCCAAGCCATCGGTATTCATGGACTTCGACTACGACAAAATACGCAAGATAGTTACCAATCTATTATCTAATGCATTCAAGTTTACACCCGACGGTGGAAACATCTCACTCGATATACAACTATACGGAGGATGGCTCACTTTACGCGTAGTTGATACAGGATGTGGTATTGAGGACAAAGCCAAAGAAAAGATTTTTCAACGCTTTTACCAACCAGCCAACACACCATCCAACAAAGGTGGAAGTGGTATCGGGTTGCACATAACGTCCGAATACGTCAAAATGCACGGCGGAACTATATGTGTACACGACAATCAACCTTGCGGAAGTATTTTTGAAGTAGTGTTACCTATTCATCAGGGAAGTATAGCAGTACAGAATTCCGATAATATTATTAATACAAAATCGGATACCATTGAAGACAAATGGAACGATGGATTAACCATTCTGTTAGTTGACGATAATTCGGACTTCCTGCACTTCCTTTCTGAAAGCCTAAGCAAACTGTATCACGTACTAAATGCGACAAACGGTAAACTAGCATTGAACATGCTAGAAGAAGAAGATATTGATCTAGTAGTTAGCGACGTTATGATGCCTGAGATGGACGGTGTAGAATTATGTAAAACAATCAAAACTGATATCCGATACTCACATATTCCAGTCATCCTACTTACAGCCAAAGCTAACGAAGAACATCAGCTCGAAGGTCTAGGTGTGGGCGCCGACGATTACATTATCAAACCTTTCAATATGGAGGTACTGAAATTGCGCATACATAATCTCATAGAGATGGAACACAAACGGCATGAATTCTTCAATGAGCAAATTAAGATAGAGCCTAGCCGTATAACCATCACTCCGCTCGACCAGCAAATGGTGGAAAAGGCCATACAGATTGTAGAAGAGAACATCGGTAAACCGGAATTTTCAGTTGAAGAGTTGGCTACAAGCCTCAACATATCACGTAGTTACTTCTACAAAAAAATGGTTAAGATTACGGGTAAGAAACCAATAGAATTTATCCGTACCATCCGAATGAAACGTGCTTGCCAACTACTAGCAGAGAGTCAAATGCAGATAGCCGAAATAGCCTATATGCTTGGTTACAACTCACCAAAGGTGTTCTCTAAGCACTTCAAAGAAGAGTTCGGAGTAAGTCCATCAGAATTCAAGAATCAATAATAACACTTATCTGAAATAATATATTTAATAGGGCCAAACAAAACAATATACAGACATCTGTCTGGTGATCACTATATGAAACAACAGTTGAGCTACTTAGAATAGTATATCCATACTATTTACACCACGTCAAGTATAAGAGAAAGCACTGTGTCCATCAGCCATATATTTTTCCTATAATGTGACAAAGGAGGACTAATACCATACATCGCATCGTTCAGATGTAGGCAAACATTGTATACATCTTGACGGAAGAGCATAATTGTACACCGTGAACATAAAAGTACTGATCTCTCCCCACAACCTACTACCTACGAACAAAGGAAACGCTGTGAGAACCGTGTTAGATCAGACTTAAATGTTACTAATCAAAATACCTATAGATAGAGTTCAACCTCACCTGATACGACACCATTTACATCAAGTTCAACATCTTCTGCATAAGAAATGTATTTCCAATCTCATAAACGAATCTGTAAAGTGTTCCGGTGCATCAGTACCAATCCAGCTCTCAGTTCATTCTTCCATAATGAGCTAGTTATAACATAAAGTGTACTACATTGTTATCTCCATATCACTCAAACTCAGAATATTCAACCACTTTAAATATATACTCTTATTCAACTACATCATCAGTTCATAAAGTTTAGAACTATGAAAAACGACTTTGTGTGGCAAGTGTTACAGATACTTAGATTACATATATGTCGATAACCGAGATGAGACGGACTGTGAAATTATAATGAGACTACCCCAAAATATATCTTTTATAAAAACAGTTATCTTATACCCTTTCAGCAACTTAACATAGCACATTGTTTCCACATACTTGAGTATTTTAAAGTTTCGGAAACAACACATAAGTACAAACTTTACCAGAGCTTTTTTTCGTATTTATTTAAGGAAATCCACTGAAAAATAGTAAATTTGCAGCCAATAATATATAGGTATAGTATGCAAGACATTAGAAACATTGCCATCATTGCCCACGTTGACCACGGTAAAACAACGTTAGTGGACAAGATGATGCTGGCGGGACACCTGTTCCGCGGAGACCAGACAAACGGTGAGCTGGTATTGGATAACAACGATTTGGAACGTGAAAGAGGTATAACAATCCTTTCAAAGAACGTATCAATCAATTACAAGGGTACTAAAATCAACATCATAGACACTCCTGGACACGCCGACTTTGGTGGTGAGGTAGAGCGCGTATTGAACATGGCAGACGGTTGTATCCTGCTGGTAGATGCATTCGAGGGTCCTATGCCACAGACACGTTTCGTACTGCAAAAAGCTCTTCAGATAGGACTGAAGCCAATTGTAGTTGTAAACAAGGTAGATAAACCAAACTGCCGTCCAGAAGAAGTACACGAAATGGTATTCGACCTGATGTTCAGCCTTAACGCAACTGAGGACCAGCTTGATTTCCCGGTAATATACGGTTCTGCAAAGAACAACTGGATGGGCGAAGACTGGAAAACTCCTACAGACAGTATCACTCCACTGCTGGATGCCATCATCAAATACATCCCTGCTCCGGAATTCCTTGAAGGTACTCCTCAGATGCTTATCACATCATTGGACTATTCTTCATACACCGGACGTATCGCAGTGGGACGCGTACACAGAGGTACACTGAAAGAAGGTATGAACATCACTCTTGCAAAACGCGATGGTTCATTGGTAAAATCAAAGATAAAGGAAGTACATACTTTCGAAGGTCTTGGTCGTAAGAAAGTGGAATCAGTTTCATCAGGTGACATCTGCGCCATAGTAGGTGTAGAAGGTTTCGAAATCGGTGATACTATATGCGATTTCGAAAATCCGGAACCACTTACTCCTATCGCAATCGACGAGCCAACAATGAGTATGCTCTTCACTATCAATGACTCTCCTTTCTTCGGAAAAGAAGGTAAGTTCGTTACATCACGCCACATTCACGACCGTCTGATGAAGGAGCTTGACAAGAACCTTGCTCTCCGTGTGAGAAAAACTGAAAACGAAGATGGTAAATGGGTTGTTTCAGGACGTGGTGTATTACACCTTTCGGTACTTATTGAGACAATGCGCCGCGAAGGTTACGAGCTTCAGGTAGGCCAGCCACAGGTTATCTTCAAGGAGATAGACGGAGTAAAATGCGAACCTATCGAGGAACTTACAATCAGCGTGCCGGAAGAGTTCTCAAGCAAGATGATTGATATGGTGACTCGCCGTAAGGGTGAACTTACATCAATGGAAACTCAGGGCGACCGTGTAAACATTGAGTTCAATATGCCATCACGCGGCATCATCGGTCTGCGTACAAATGTGCTTACAGCATCTCAGGGAGAAGCTATCATGGCACACCGTTTCAAGGAATATCAGCCATACAAGGGTGAAATAGACCGCCGCACAAACGGTTCTATGATTGCCATGGAATCAGGAACAGCATTTGCCTACGCTATCGACAAGCTTCAGGACAGAGGTAAGTTCTTTATCTATCCTCAGGACGAAGTTTACGCAGGACAGGTGGTAGGTGAACACGTACACGAAAATGACCTGGTAATCAACGTTACAAAATCAAAGAAACTTACCAACATGCGTGCATCAGGTTCGGACGACAAGGCACGAATCATCCCTCCAGTGATATTCTCACTTGAAGAAGCATTGGAATATATCAAGGAAGACGAATACGTGGAAGTAACTCCTAAGAGCATGCGTATGCGTAAGATTATTCTTGACGAGACTGAAAGAAAGCGTGCTAACAAGAACTGATAAGTTTTTTATATATATATTTGTAAAGAGGATGCCATGGCATCCTCTTTTTTTGTACAAATAAATTAGCTCTTTTTTAGAATATTTCTACAAAAGAGCTATCTTTGTAAAAATCAATATATAAAAAATTAAACATTAATTTATATCGAATGAGAATGAATATGAACAATTATGCATCTAAACCAGAAATCATAGTATCTCTTACTTCATTTCCAGCAGCGATTCCATATGCTTTTAAAGCAATTCAATCGATATTAAACGGCTCTGTTCTTCCTGATAAGATTGTATTGTATCTTACTTTTAAGCAATTTGGAGAGAACGGTATTCCTCAAGAGCTTCTGGAACTGACTAAGCAAAACAACATATTTGAAATACGAAACTATGATATAGATATTCGTTCATACCGTAAACTTATTCCTGCCTTAAAAGACTTTCCAGACGCAATCATTGTTACTATAGATGATGATGTCGCATATCATAGAAATATGTTATTAGATTTGTTAGATCTACACTCCCAACACCCAAATGCAGTATTAGCTCACAGAGCAAAACTGATTAAACCAGGAAAGCCATACCGTAAATGGAGAAAATACAGATGGTACCACTTCATACTACAAAAAATACATTCTAACTTTAAGAATATTCAGACAGGTGTAGGAGGAGTTTTGTATCCACCTCACTCATTGAAAGAAGAAATGCTTGATATTAATCTTTTTACACAAATAGCTCCAACTACTGATGATATCTGGTTTTGGGCTGCCGCTGTTGCCAATAACACTCCTATTATACCTGTACCTTTTGGACATAACAAACCTAAAGGAGTAGGGAAACCACGGGCACTCTCATTAAAGACAACAAACTTTAAATCAGGGGTAGACAGAAATGCCGCAGCTTTAAAAGCCATTATAGAAAGATATCCTGAGATAGGAAAGAAAATAGGCTATTAACCTTACAAACCCAATATAAAATGAACAAAGAACAAAAAATTATAGTATCGCTTACATCATTTCCTGAAGCATTGCCATATGCTGCAAAATCAATACAATCCATCCTCAATGGAACTCTTCTACCAGACAAAATTATCCTATATCTCGACACACAAAGATTCCCTGATAAAGTTATACCTAAAGAACTTGAAAACTTACGAATCAATAATCCAATCTTTGAAATAAAATTTGATTCAAGAGAAATACGTTCATACAAAAAACTGATACCTGCATTGGAGGATTTCCCTAACGATATAATAATAACAATAGACGATGATATAAACTACCACAAAAACCTACTGAAAGATTTGTTAGATGTTCATAAAAAACTACCAAACTCCATTGTAGCTCACAGAGTAAGAAAAATAAAATTAGACAAGCCTTATAGCAAATGGAAAAAATACAAATGGTATGATTTCTTTTTCAAGAAATATCATTTTACGCATCTGGCTTTACAGACTGGAGTTGGTGGCGTATTATACCCTCCACACTCTTTAGATGAAAAAATGCTTAAACCAGAAATATTTACCCAGATTGCCCCAACTACGGACGATATATGGTTTTGGGCGGCTGCTGTGTCACGTGGAACATTTGTAGTTCCGGTTCCATTTGGGAAAACAAGAGCTATAGAAATAGGTAAACCAAAAGAGCTATCTCTAAAGACTTTGAATGTTAATCCCAATGACGATCGTAATCGTAAAGCATTTGATAAAATCTTAGACCACTACCCTAACATACGACAAAAACTTAAAGACAAATGACTCTTTGATTCTTAATCTAATTAGTATAAACCATCCTTATATTACTATAATATCTGTTTTTATATATAAAATATGAGAAGAATTGTCATAGATTCATATCCTGTTTCCACTCCATATACAGGCTTAGGCGAGTTCTGTATACAAATATGCAAAAGACTAAGTAAAAGAGCCAAAGAACTACGCCAAAAATATAATATTGAATTATATTTCATGTTACCTCCCCAATATACTGGATGCTTTGGTAATGAAGTAAAATATATTTGTATTTCTGCATCTTTAAGAAGATATATTCCTTTATATCCTTTTAAAGCAGATATATTCCATATACCATATCAATGCAGTAAAGTGAAATGCATGTATTTTGCAAAAAAACAATTACTGACGATACACGATATAAACTTTATTTATGAGAAAAGTGGAAGAGGACTAAAAAAATCTTCCCAAAGACTAAGTAGAAGAATAAAACATTCAGACTACTTAAGCTATATATCTAAATTTGCTTATGAAGATACTGAAAGATACTTTAATACAAATAAACCATACAAAATTATATACAACGGAGTATCCGATTTATCTACAACATCGGACAGTTCTGTTTTGCCATCATACTTACCGGATAATTTCTTATTTCACATATCAAGTCTACAACCTAAAAAAAATATACATTTACTCGTAGATATGATGAAATACCTACCAGAGCACAACTTAGTTATTGTCGGCAGTTGGAATAACAGCTATGCAAATAACCTTAAACAAAAAATAGAAAAGAATAATATAAAAAATATCTTTATGTTACCAAATGTAACTGAACAAGAAAAAGCAGCCTTATTTTCTGCTTGCAAAGCTTTTCTATTCCCATCATTATGTGAAGGATTTGGATTACCACCAATTGAAGCAATGAAACTGGGCAAACCTGTGTTTTTATCAACACTAACATCACTCCCTGAAATTGGAGGGAAAGATGCGTTCTATTGGAATGACTTAAACCCAAAGTCTATGGCAAATACACTTAAAGAACAATTAAAAGTTTACAATCAAACACCCGAATATGCTGATAGACTCAAACAAAATGCAGCTCGCTTTAACTGGGAAAAATGTGTAGATGAATATATAAAATACTACCTTGAGATACTTAAAGAATAATTATACCAGATTATATTTCAATAGCTATTACCAAACCTAATATAATAGCTATTGAGATATAAATCTATTCTTCAATATCATTCAAATCATACTGCTCAAAATAGCTTAAATCTCTCATAGAATTTATCCTGGCACGTCCACGCGCACGTTTCGATAAAAACTCTTCATAAGATTTCACAGCATAATGGTTAATTCGGATAATATCCTGCTGCGGTTTACGGTCCCGAAAACCTTTACTTAATGGAGTTCCATGAGAATCTGCTGCAAATCCCGATATACGTGCCGCCTCATGACACCCTATCATAGTACATACACGTCTTGGATCAACAATACTCTTTACATGGGTATTCAATTTATGTTCCGGAAGAGAATGGCATCTGAATCTCTCCATCACACCTCCAGGTTGACGCTCTTTTGCTCCTCCACTTCCATAGACAAGCCAATTAATCTCGACTGAAGAAAAATCTTCCATTTGACGGAGATACTCAGGTATATTCTTATTCTTAATAGGCATAATAAACTCATCCAAATCTATTATAGCCAACCAGCGGGTTTCGGTTCTATGTTTCTCAAAACAATCATCATATGCCGGCAATTGCATTTTTCTCCCCGGCCAGAATACATACTCAACAAGTCCAGACTCGATATATGGCTGTAGAACTTCCTTTGTGCAATCGGTGCTCTCATTATCATAGATATAAAACTTCTCAACACCCATTTTATGATGCCACTCTATCCATTCTTTAAAATATGGTCCTTCATTCTTAGCAATAGCGCACACAGCCAAATAGTACAGAGGTTTTGATTTATCATGCTTCATTCTGTACCTTAACTTTATTGCTTTAATAAGCCCATAACGCAAAATTCCCCTCCATCGGTTACGAGTCATTTTATGAGGAATAACTCCGGCTATTATCTCAGCTAATACTTTATTCATCAGAATATTGTTTAAAGTTCAAAACTTGATTTTTCAGGTAAAATAGAATCAAATGCACTCTTTATGCTCTCCATAACCTGTTCATAATTATGGATATGCACATTATCATTCAGACATATTAACTTATACGACTGCTCATAAATTGCCCTTACAGCCTGTTTAGGCCTTACCATAAGAGGAAACATTTTCGTATCTGCATATGTGTTATATGGTTCAAAATTACCTTTACAAATCTGCCATGTACGGAACAATTCCGGTGTATAATCATTCAAAGCACGGAATCTATTTACAGAAGTTTCAGTAAGTTCCTTCTCAGCTACTGCCCAGACCTCTTCAAAAGTACTTTTCAGATAAGGCTGTGCATTATGCGGTGTACGAAGCGTTATAAACTTTCCATATGGTTTAAGCATATAATTCCAAAAAGCTTTTGAACCGTAACTTTTATGAAACCATTTGTCATGATATGCTGCCATCACTTCTTTTTTGTCAAAGTGACGATTTATTATTCTCAGATTGTTTTTAATTCTTACATACCACTGTGACCACGAAGGATTATACTGAAAAACAGCAATATCACATGGTAAACCATTCTTGAAGAAACGCTCTGTTCCTATTTTGTTTATAATATAAAAATCATCATTAAAATACACAAAATGCTCTGCCAAATCCGGTATTCTATGAAGATAACGTTCTATTACCACAGAGTTATATGTTGGGAGAAACTCTTGAGGGATGTAGTCTTTATGGTTGACTAAATTTATCTTAGGATTGCTTTCATCAAGCCATTCCGGTTTCTGTCCACTTGTTACAAAGTGTATTTTACGAACCCATGGTGCAAACTTTTCCACTCCCCTGAACCAGTACTTCAAGAAACCATAGTCGCGAAAACGAGCTTTTGAGACTCCATTCTTGGTGTTCTCCTTTTTCCCTGAATACTTCGAAAATTCGGTTTGCCATTTTGGGTCATCCATATCAACCCATGTGACTACAAAATCAATATCCATATTTTTATAATGACTTTATTTAGTTGAATTACTGATTTCCTGATTATATTGCATGTTTGAAACGTTTATGTGACCATAAATACATTTCAGGACAAGATTTGATACATTCCTCCAGCATCTGAAAATAAACTGCTGTTAACTCAAAGTCCGGTAATGTATGAGGAGCGTCGTGCATCTTTACAAACTTTGCTTCATAGTATCCTCTTTTTACACGCTTAACATCAAGGAACCAAGCTTCAAGTCCATAATGTTTTGCAATTTTTTCTGTTCCCGTCAATACAGGAACATTATGATTTAAGAATTGCAGGAAATGGCGTGCCTCATTCTTTCTTGGCGACTGATCTGCTATAAATCCTATAATACTTACTTTACCTGTATTGGCAAGTTCATTTACATAACGTGCCGTCTTACGCATTTCAACACAAGTTGCCCCCATACGTTCACGATTATGCAATATCAAGCGGTCCATGTTTTCGTTACGCAATTTGTGATATATCTGGGCACTTGTGACATTTCTATCCAAATGTAAAGGTATGGATGAGCACCACTCCCAGTTTCCATAGTGCCCTAAATAAAGAGCAATTGACTTTCCTCCCATCAATACAGTATTTACATCTTCAATATTAGTAAATACCATACGGCGACTGATTTCTTTATGAGAAATTGTAGCCAGTTTACATCCTTCAAGAGTATTGTCAACAAAAAAATGATAGAACTTTTTCTCGATAAGTTTTATCTCCTGCTCACTTTTCTCAGGAAAAGACTCAGTCAGATTCTTGCGTACCACTTCCCGTCTGTATCGTATAACATAGTACACTACATAATACAAGAAATCAGACAATATGTACAATACGCCAAAAGGCAAACAAGACAATAGTCTTATGAAAAAAGAGAGCAGGTGATATGTCATATTTTATATTACTTTATTTCATTAATTGCTTTTTCTATACGTCTGATAGTTTCCTCCTTACCAAGAAGTTCGGTAATATCAAACATATGAGGTCCCTTGCACTCGCCTACCACAGCCAGACGGAAAGCATTCATCACATTACCCATGTGATATTCCTTCTCAGTAATCCAACCGATAACGATGTCTTCCGATGGTTTTGAACTGAAATCCTCAATGCCACGCAAAACTTCTATAAACTCGTTCATGATGCGAGGAGTATCTTCTTTCCAGCGTTTCTTGATGTCCTTTTCTGCATAAGTCTCAGGAGCAACGAAGAAGAAACGAGCCTGTTCCCACAATTCCTTAACAAAATTCACACGGCTCTTAACCAACGAAACTACAGATGTGAGATAAGTATCGCTATAGGCTGAAGCATCTACGCCATTTGCCGACAGTACAGGCTTGAACAACTCTGCTATCTCCGCATCGTCTTTCTTCAGGATATACTCATGGTTAAACCAGCGAGCCTTTTCGTAGTCGAACTTGGCTCCGGCCTTGCTGCAACGATGCAGGTCGAAAAGTTTAACCAGTTCGTCGAGCGACATGATTTCCTGGTCGTTACCCGGATTCCAGCCCAACAGAGCAAGGAAGTTGATAACAGCTTCAGGAAGATAGCCTGATTCGCGATAGCCTGAAGAAACCTCACCGGTCTTAGGGTCATGCCATTCCAATGGGAATACAGGGAAACCAAGGCGGTCGCCGTCACGCTTGCTCAACTTACCGTTTCCGTCCGGTTTAAGCAGCAAAGGCAGATGAGCGAACTCTGGCATAGTGTCTGCCCATCCGAATGCTCTGTAAAGAAGCACGTGAAGCGGAGCGGAAGGCAACCATTCTTCACCGCGGATTACGTGAGTCACTTCCATCAAATGGTCGTCAACGATATTTGCAAGATGGTATGTAGGAAGTTCGTCAGCCGATTTGTACAGCACTTTATCATCAAGGATAGACGAGTTGATAACCACATCGCCACGGATAATATCATTTACATGTACATCCTCGTTCGGCTCTATTTTGAAACGTACTACATACTGTTTACCTTCAGCGACAAGTGCATCTACTTCTTCCTTGCTCATTGACAAAGAGTTACGCATCGAAAGACGTGTAGAAGCATCATACTGGAAGTTTGGAATTTCCTTTCTTTTGGCATCAAGTTCCTCCGGAGTATCGAAAGCTATATATGCCTTACCGTTATCCAGCAGAATCTGAACATATTTCTTATATATATCACGACGTTCTGACTGACGGTAAGGGCCATAGTTTCCACCAAAACTTACGCCTTCATCGAATTTGATACCCAACCATTTGAATGATTCGATGATATACTCTTCCGCACCAGGAACGAAACGGTTTGAGTCAGTATCCTCTATACGGAAAATAAGGTCTCCGCCATGCTGACGGGCAAAGAGATAATTGTACAAGGCAGTACGCACACCGCCGATATGCAATGCACCTGTAGGGCTTGGTGCAAAACGAACTCTTACTTTTCTTTCTGACATATTGATTTTCAACTAAAATATTACGCAAAAGTAATCTAAATTTCCCGTTTTTTACTTATTTTGCACCCAAAATATACATTGATTATGAAAACTTTCCCTAAAGACAATACATTTTCATACAAACAGTTTCTTTACAGATGCGCTATTTTTGTAGTTACTGTATCAATCATCGTCTATTTCATGCCCAAAGAGGGTAAGTTCAACTATCAGTTCGAACTGAACAAACCATGGAAATACGGACTGCTGCAAGCATATTTCGATTTTCCTATCTACAAAGACGATGCTCAGGTAAAAGCCGAACAGGACAGTATCCTGAGATTCTATTCTCCGTACTACCACCTCAACGTTCAGACAGGACAGGAGATGATAGAGAAGTTGAAAAAGGATTACAACGACAAGTCCCTGATTATTAAGGATTATGCCAATTACAGAAGACATATCGAGAAAACTCTTGAGAAAATTTATGACACAGGAGTGATATCACCTACGGACATGGAACAAATAAACCATGACGGTGTGTCCACTATACAGGCTATAACACAAAACACAGCCGTCCAAAGGAGTGTCAGCGAGATATACACCATAAAAGAGGCTTACGAGAAATTGATAAACGCCGATACTGTGCATTTCAACAAGATTCTGTTACAGCAATGCAATCTCAACGACTATATCACCCCTAACCTGACTTACGATTCGGAGAAGTCCATGACTGCCAAACAGGAACTTCTCTCCAATATATCATGGGCCACAGGATATGTGATGAACGGACAGAAGATTATCGACCGCGGAGAAATCATTGACCAGAAAAAGTTCGACATACTCCGTTCCATGCAGAAAGAATGGAACAACCGCAGCGAAACAGTGGCCGAAAAACGTCTTACTCTGTTCGGACAGATTCTTTTCGTATCCATCATGGTAGCTCTGTTTATGGTGTATCTGGAAATATTCAGACGCGACTTTTATAAAGTAAAGGGGAAACTATACCTACTATTCAGCATCATTACAGTGTTTCCGGTAATAGCATTCCTTATGGTAGAACATGCGTTTCTAAGTGTCTATATCGTACCGTTTGCCATGATTCCTATGCTCATAAAGATATTCCTCGACTCGCGCACTGCTTTTATGGCCCATATAATTACGATACTTATCACATCCATCGCCTTAAGAACCCCTCATGAGTTCATTCTTCTGCAGGCTGTGGCAGGCATGGCAGCAATATATAGTCTGAGAGAGTTGTCACAACGTTCGCAATTGCTGAACAGTGCTTTTATAGTAACTGTCACATACTCACTGCTTTATCTGGCACTTGACCTCGTACACGTAAGCGAAATTGCACAGCTGAGTACTTATGTATATATGAATTTCGTAATAAACGGACTGCTTCTGCTGTTCACATACCCTCTGCTGTTTATCCTGGAGAAAACTTTCGGTTTCACATCAAATGTAACTCTTGTGGAACTGTCGAACATCAATACCAAACTGATGAGAGAAATGTCTGAAACGGCACCGGGTACTTTCCAGCATTCATTACAATTAGCAAACCTGACAGCCGCAGCAGCCAACCGTATCGGTGCAAACAGTCAGTTGGTGCGTACCGGAGCAATGTATCACGATATAGGCAAGATGCTGAACCCGGCGTTTTTCACAGAAAACCAATCCGGCGTAAATCCACACGACCAGCTCAACTACAAACAGAGTGCGCAGATTGTAATAAGCCATATAACTGACGGTCTTAAACTGGCCGATAAACATAATCTTCCGACTGTTATAAAAGAATTTATCAGTACACACCACGGCAACGGTCTGACAAAATATTTCTACATATCATATCAGAACGAGCATCCGGACGAAGAAGTTGACAAGACAGCATTCCAATATCCGGGACCGAATCCGTTCACAAAAGAACAGGCCATACTTATGATGGCTGACTCTGTGGAAGCCGCCTCACGAAGTCTTCCTGAATATACAGAAGAAAGCATCTCTGCTTTAGTAGAAAAAATAATAGATTCACAGGTTCAGGAAGGCTATTTTAAGGAGTGTCCTATTACATTCAAGGATATTGCAGTCGTGAAAAGCGTATTTAAGGAAAAACTGAAAACAATGTATCATACGAGAATAAGCTACCCTGAGCTTAAGAAATAAAAGATAAATTCCTCGACGCGGAAAGCGGAACACGTACGTGTAACGGG